>RCNH01000159.1_pt1 | contig 32205 bp, 26 predicted proteins | sample 2041161 | NCBI WGS metagenome assembly RCNH01 (sample SAMN09708215, study PRJNA481090) | Feces metagenome, whole genome shotgun sequencing project. | biome: feces | host: Leptonychotes weddellii | place: Antarctica: Sion Island | collected 2010-03-01 | reverse complement strand
CCCCAGCTGCGCTTCGACATTCTGGAAGAAGTCATCAAGAAGCTGCCCGGCTTCCCCATCGTTCTGCACGGTTCTTCTTCCGTTCCCCAGAACTATGTTGAGATGATCAACGCCCACGGCGGCAAGATGCCCGGTGCTATCGGTGTTCCCGAGGATCAGCTGCGTCACGCTGCTGAGCTGGCTGTCTGCAAGATCAACATCGACTCCGACCTGCGTCTGGCTATGACCGGCACCATCCGTCAGTACTTCGACGAGCATCCCGATCACTTCGATCCCCGTCAGTACCTGAAGCCCGCTCGCGCAAACATCAAGGAACTGGTTCGCCACAAGCTGGTAAACGTTCTGGGCTGCGCTGGCAAGGCCTAATCGGATTCACCCCAATCAAAAAGACTTCCACCTGTGTGGAAGTCTTTTTTTATGATATGCTTGCCGCAGGGAAGACCGCTGCCCGACCCTCCCAAGCGTCAGCGAAGGATCTAAAAAAAGATTCTCCGTTCGCTCTGCTCTCTCAGAATGACACGAAACCTGTCATCCTGAGCGAAGCGAAGGATCTAAAAAAGATTCTTCGTGCGCTTCGCTCAGTCAGAATGACAGGGTGTATTCTGCGGCTTCTCTGCATCCCCAGAACGACATACTTTTTTATGGGGAAATCAGAAAATGCAGGCAGAGAGGAATGGTGATAAGGGACAGAAGGGTGCTCACCATCACCGTGGCTGCGGCGCTGCGGCAGTCTCTGCCCACCAGCTTCGGAAAGATGATGCTGTTCATGCCGCAGGGCATACAGTGGATCAGCACCGCCGGCAGCAGCAAAAAGTCCAGCTTTAACAGCTTCAAAAGGCCAAAAACCAGCAGAGGGATCACCAACAGCCGTATGGCCGCAATCGCATACACCCGTTTGATGGACAGCAGCTCCCGGAGCCGGAACTGAGACAGGGTGATGCCGATCAGCAGCATGGCAACGGGGGCCATGCAGGCGGCGCTCTTTTCCGTCACCTGCCCCAGAAACTCCGGCACCGCAATGCCGGAGAGGCCCACCACACACCCGGCCAGCATTCCGATGACCACCGGGGTGAATACCTTTTTCAGGGAGAATTTTGTATGTTTCCGCTCCAAAAGCAGGTTATAACCAAAGGTATAAATATAGGTTGAGATGGGCAGCGCAAAGATCATCACATCCAGCAGCACATCCGGCCCGAAAAGACTCCCCGCCAGGGCATAGCCCATATAGGCGCAGTTGGGCACGATCAGCGAAAACTCCGTCACAGACCGCTCGTACCCCTCCGGGGCCAAGATCCTGCTGAGGGGCTTTGCCAGCAGCACCAGCAGAAGCAGCAGTCCCACCGACACCACCAGCAGCAGGTACTTTTCCTGCAAATATGCCATGGTAAAGCGGGCCGAAAAGGTACGAAAAGACACACAGGGCATAAACAGATACACTTCCAGTCCGGACAGGGTCTTTCCATGCTCCGGATTTACGATTTTGGCCTTGCTGAGCACAAAGCCTGCCAGACAGAACAGCATCAAAATGGCCACCTGTTCAAAAACAATCAGCACGCCGATCCACCTCCCGGGCCTATTTTACCGATTCTCCCCGTTTCTTGCAAGCTGCAATGTGCGCCCAGGCGGTTTTTTCTTAAATTTGTTTCTTTTTTACGGTAAATTTCCTGTTTGCTTCTTGAAAATCCGGCAAAAATATGATAAGGTATAGTGATTTATTGTGAAATTATATACTTTGGAGGCCTGTATGCGTTTCTCTTTTCCGCCCTAGCCCTCCGGGTTTTATAGGAATATCACTACGGAGGAAAATGATTATGTCAACTTTACAAGAAGAAATCAGCCGCCGTCGGACCTTCGCCATCATCTCGCACCCCGACGCCGGTAAAACTACATTAACCGAAAAATTCCTGCTCTACGGTGGAGCCATTGCCCAGGCCGGTGTGGTCAAGGGCAAAAAGAACTCCCGTGCCGCCACCTCTGACTGGATGGAAATCGAAAAGCAGCGTGGTATCTCGGTCACCTCCTCTGTTATGCAGTTCCAGTATGACGGGTTCTGCATCAACATTCTGGACACCCCGGGCCACCAGGACTTCTCTGAGGACACCTACCGGACACTGATGGCCGCCGACTCCGCAGTTATGGTTATCGACGGAGCCAAGGGCGTGGAGCCCCAGACCCGGAAGCTCTTCAAGGTCTGCGCCATGCGCCACATTCCCATCTTCACCTTCATCAACAAGATGGACCGGGAGACCAAAGACCCCTTTGACCTGCTGGACGAGGTGGAGCGTGAGCTGGGCATTGAGACCTACGCCATGAACTGGCCCATCGGCTGCGGCAAGGATTTCCAGGGCGTTTACCAGAGAGAGCAGAGCCAGCTTCTGTTCTTCTCCGGTGTGAACGGCAAGAGCCGTGCGGAAAAGCAGTCTGTGGATCTGTACGATCCCCAGGTTGCCACTCTGCTGGACAGCGAAGCCAAGCACCAGCAGCTGATCGACGATGTGGAGCTGCTGTCTGCCGGACGGGAGCTGGATCTGGAGGAGGTGCGCCAGGGCCGCTTAAGCCCCGTATTCTTCGGCTCCGCCCTCACAAACTTCGGCATCGAGCCTTTCCTGGAGGCCTTCCTGAAGCTGACACCGCCCCCTCTGTCCCGCACTGCTGACTGCGGTGTAATCGATGCTTTTGATCCCAATTTCTCTGCCTTTGTCTTCAAGATTCAGGCCAATATGAACAAGGCCCACCGGGACCGCCTCGCCTTTATGCGGATCTGCTCCGGAAAGTTCCAGAGGGACACCGAATACTACCACATGCAGGGCGGCAGAAAGATGCGGCTCTCCCAGCCCCAGCAGCTGATGGCTGCGGAGCGGGAAATCGTGGAAGAGGCCTATGCAGGAGACGTGATCGGCGTATTTGACCCGGGCGTTTTCTCCATTGGTGACACCATCACCGTGCCCGGAAAGAAATTCCTGTACTCCGGCATCCCCACCTTTGCCCCGGAGCACTTCTGCCGGGTATCCGCCAAGGACTCCATGAAGCGCAAGCAGTTCGTAAAGGGCACAGAGCAGATCGCCCAGGAGGGTGCCATTCAGATTTTCAAGGTACCGAACTCCGGTATGGAGGAAGTGATCGTGGGCGTTGTGGGTACCTTGCAGTTTGACGTGTTCCAGTACCGGATGAAAAACGAGTACGGCGTGGATCTGCGGATGGAGATGCTGCCATACGAAGAAATCCGTCTCATTGACCGTTACACGGGAGACCTTACGGATCTGAACCTGGGCAGCGATGCGGAGCTTCTGGAGGACTACCGGGGCCGCAGCCTGCTGGTATTCTCCAGCTACTGGGCCATCGACTTCACCTGCCGCCGGAACCCCGGTCTGGAGCTGAAAGAAATCGTGGTAGCCGAAGGCTAAAAAATAAGGAAGTTACGAGATGCAAGTTACAACTGTATTGCAGACCGTCGGCACAGTACTGGCAGTCATCCTTTCGATCCTGTATTTTTACCAGATCGCCTATCTGTTCCTCCCTCTGATCCTGCGGCAGCGGCCTGCCAAGCACCCCACGCCTATCAAGGATCGCCGGTTTGCCATTCTCATTGCCGCCCGCAATGAGCAGGCGGTGCTGCCCCATCTGCTGGACAGCATCCGGGAGCAGGACTACCCCGGCTCCCTCATCACTACCTATGTGGTGGCCGACAACTGCACGGATGAAACCGCCCGGGTGGCCCGGGAGCACGGTGCTTTCGTGTATGAGCGGTTCAACAAAACCCAGGTGGGCAAGGGCTATGCCCTTGACTACCTGCTGAGCCAGATCCGGCAGGAGGGACATCTTGAGGACTACGATGCCTTCATGATATTCGATGCGGACAATCTGCTGGCCTCCGATTATTTCACCCAGATGAACAAGACCTGCGACCGGGGCTACGAGGCCTTCTCCGGCTATCGCAACACCAAGAACTTTGCCACCAACTGGATCTCCGCAGGCTACGGTATCTGGTATCTTCACGATGCGGTACATATGAACCGTTCCCGCTGTCTTTTGGGGGCCACCTGTGCGGTCAACGGCACCGGATTCGGCTTTACCCGTGGGCTTCTGGAAAAGATGGGGGGCTGGAAGTTCTTCACACTTACAGAGGACATCGAATTCAGCATGGTCTGCGCCACCCACGGCTACAAGGTGGGCTACTGCCACGATGCAATTTTGTATGACGAGCAGCCCACCAAATGGAGCCAGTCCTACCGGCAGCGGATCCGCTGGAGTCAAGGTGGCTTTCAGGTGGCATGGCTCCACTCCCGGGAGCTGTTTCGGGGCATTTTCCACCCCAAAACCGCCTACTCCTCCATTGAGTCCATGACTCTGTCGGTCTGGGGTCTGGGGCTGGGTGCCGTTACAGGTATCCTCAGCTTCATTAACTCCCTCCTGGCCGGAGGGGTCGGAACCGCCCTTGCCGTTTTTGCCACGGCAACGCTGATGAGCTACCTGTCCATGGCGGCTATTGCGGCCCTTACGGTGCTCACCGAGTGGAAGCGGATCCCCACCACCACCGGGCGAAAGCTCTTCAGCATTCTGTGCTTCCCCCTGTTCATGCTCTCCTGGCTGCCCATCAGCATGCTCTCCATTTTCTACAAATTCCAGTGGACACCCATTGAGCATACCGTGGCTGTCTCCGCCCATGAGTTTACCGCAAAGGGTCTTGCAAATCAGGACAAAACGGAAACCCACTGCTGAGGGCTGCAATCTCATAAGCCCGGAATTTTAACTTCACAGAAAACGGTGTGACTTCGGTCACGCCGTTTTTTCGCAGGAAATCCTGTTGCAAAAACTGTAAAAACTTGCTATAATCCCAATAAGCGATTGCTAACCCTGGGGAGCCGTCTGGATTTGTGCAAAGCACTTCCCTTTAAAATCCGTTATCTTTCCCCGAAGCACAAGACCAACTCAAAGAAAGAAAGGAAAAAGAGTAATGAACAAGTTTTGGAACCGGACCGGTATGGCCCGGGTCACTGCAGCCGGACTTTGCGCCGCTATGCTGCTGACCGGCTGCGGTGATCTCAGCAGCAAAGGTAAGGACAAGCTGGATGAGCTGCTTTCCACCGAAGGGACCACCATCGCCACCAGCAAACCTACAGAAACCCAGCCGGAGATCGATCCGGAAACCATGGATCAGATCAAATTCAACATCTATGTGATGCTGAACAACGAGATCGTGGACGTTCTGGGGGATCTGGATTCCTACTATATGGTAGTTGCAGACGAGGATGAGTTCTCCCTGCTGCCCGACAGCAAATACACCTACAAATACGACATCAGCCCCTATAATATGGATGTGATCGACGACGCCACCGTTGTGATGGACATGGAGCCCGTCTATGAGGAGCTGGACGAGCTGACCCGGCAGATCGTAGTGCCCATGCGGGCGCTGATGACCACCCTGGACTCCATCTACAGCTGCTATGACTTTGCGGACAACCAGTACGCCAAGGCCAAGGAATTCCACAAGGAGATCCGTGCCAACGCCCAGGCCTTCTCCGAGCTTGCCTACCCCTACATGGAGCAGGTGGCCCAGATTGGCAGAGAGCGCAGAGCCGCAGAGGAGCAGACCATGAAGGACGAGGGCAACCTCATCATCTACAGTGTCAGCCACACCATCACCCTTGCTAAGGATCTGCTGACGGAGTGTGCCGCCCAGGAGGTTTACGACGATAACCTATCCCAGCTGGATATGACCAACATCAAGCCCATCTACGAGCAGATGCAGGAGATGGCCCAGCTGTACAAGGATTCCGTTGCCGACAAGAACCAGCTCATGAAGGAGTCCCTCAGCTCCGGCCCCATGGACGGTCTGCTGGATAGCATGTGTCAGGCAGTGGAGTGGATGATCAACCAGGCCGAAAGCGGTAAGCCCCTGCCCTCCCCCGGCTGCCTTGGCAGCCTTGCCCACATCGAAGAGGTGCTGGGCAGCTGCATCGACCGCTACAACAGCACCTTTGCCGAGTAAGTTTCCGGTTTCCCTCAAGATAAAAACACCGTGCGACTGCACGGTGTTTTTTTGCCCTGCGGTATCTCTCCCCTGTCATTCTGAACGCTAGTGAAGAATCTTAGGGAGAGATTCTTCGGTCACTTCGCTCCCTCAGAGTGGCAGGCTCTTTCTGAGGGAACGAAGCAAAAAAATTCCCCTGTGCAGTCATCGCCGCACAGGGGAATTTCTGATTTGCTGTAAGATTAGTACTGGGTTGGCTTAATGTGCCAGATTTCCTCGGAATACTGGCGGATGGTCCGGTCAGAGGAGAACTTTCCGCCGCTTGCCACATTCATAAGGCACTTGCGGCCGAAGGCCAGCCGGTCTGCATAGTCCCGGTTCACACGGAGCTTCGCATCCAGATAGGAGGCGTAGTCCAGCAGCAGGAAGTAGTGGTCAGCCTTGTGCCAACTGGTGCCGTCCAGCAGGGCATGGAACAGCTCTGTCTGGTCGTTGTCGGTGGGTACCGTTCCGTCCACCAGCGTATTGATGGCACGGCGCAGATGGGCATCCGCATCATAAATACCACGGGCATAGTAGCTGTCACGGCAGGCATTGATCTGCTCCACGGTAGAGCCGAAGATATAGTTATTCTCCATGCCGGCCTCCCGGACGATCTCCACATTGGCACCGTCCAGGGTGCCCAGGGTCACGGCGCCGTTCAGCATCAGCTTCATGTTGCCGGTGCCGGAGGCCTCAGTACCCGCAGGAGAGATCTGCTCGGATACATCCGCCGCAGGGATGATATGCTCCGCATAGGAGCAGTTATAGTTCTGAACAAATACCACCTTCAGCTTGTTCTGCATATCCGGGTCATTGTTGATCATCCGGGCCACACGGTTGATGTAGCGGATGATGGCCTTGGCCCGTACATAGCCGGGTGCGGACTTGGCACCGAACAGGTACACAGTGGGGTGGAAGTCGGGCAGCTCTCCGTCCTTTAGGCGGAAGTAGATATCCACAATGGACAGGGCATTCATCAGCTGGCGCTTATACTCGTGAAGCCGCTTGACCTGCACATCGAAAATGAAGTCCGGGCTCAGCTTGATGCCCTCCTTCTTTTCGATGACGGCACACAGCTGCTCCTTCTTCTGGCGCTTGACTGCATTGAACTGGCCCACAAGATCGTCATTGATCATGGGTTTCAGCTCGCTCAGCTTATCCAGATCCTTGAGGAAGTCGCCGCCGATGCGGTACTTGATCAGCTGGGTCAGCTCCGGGTTGCACAGCCCCATCCAGCGGCGGGGGGTGACACCATTGGTCTTGTTCTGGAAGCGCTCGGGGAATGCCTCATACCAGGAGCGGAACACGTCATCCTTCAGGATCTGGGTGTGGATCTCCGCCACGCCGTTAATGTAGCTGCCCACGTAAATGCTGAGATTTGCCATATGGGCGGTGTTGTCCTGGACGATGAACAGGCCCGGGTGCTCCCGCTTCAGCTTCTCATCGATGCGCAGGATGATATCCACGATCTCAGGCACAACAGAGCGCATCAGATCCAGATTCCACTTTTCAAGAGCCTCTCCCATAACCGTGTGGTTTGTGTAAGAGAAGGTCTTCTGAGCGACGGCAAAGCTCTGCTCGAAGTCCATACCCTCTGCCATCAGCAGCCGGATCAGCTCCGGAATGGACATGGCCGGGTGGGTGTCGTTGAGCTGCACGGCGTAGAAGTCCGCAAAATGGCTGAGGTCGTTGCCGTGTGCCTTCTTATAAACCCGCAGCATATCTTGCAGGGATGCAGAAGACAGCACATACTGCTGCTTGAGGCGCAGGCGCTTGCCCTCCCAGGTGGAGTCGTTGGGGTAGAGCACACGGGTGATATCCTCTGCCTTATTCTTCTGGGTGAGGGCCCGCAGATAGTCCTGGTCATTGAAGGCGCCGAAGTCCAGCTCCTCCTCTGCCTCGCACTGCCACAGGCGCAGGGTGTTGATATTGTTGGTGCCGTAGCCGATCACCGGCACATCGTAAGGCACTGCCAGCACGGTGTGGTCCGGGAACTTCACCTTTACGGTGTGGTTATACCGGCGATAGGACCAGGGATCCCCGAATTTTGACCAGTCATCGGCCATTTCCTTCTGGCTGCCGAACTCGTCAAAGCTCTGCTTGAACAGGCCGAAGCGGTACCGCAGGCCGTAGCCGGACAGGGGGATATTGGTGCTGGCGGCAGAATCTAGGAAACAGGCTGCCAGTCGGCCCAGGCCGCCGTTGCCCAGCGCCGCATCCTCGACCTCTTCCAGGATCGCCAGATCCACGCCCTGTTTGGCAAACAGCTGCTTCATCTCATCCAGAATGCCCAGATTATACAGGTTCGAGTAAACCAGTCTGCCGATCAGATACTCCGCAGAGATGTAGTAGGCCTTTCGCTCCTGTAAACGTGTGCGCTTGCTGTGATTCCAGTTATCGGAAATCTCCATCATCACAGCTTGGCCCAGCGCCTCATGGAGCTCCTGAGCAGAGGCTTCCCGCAAAGACACGTCATAAGTGTACTTCAGCTGGGCCTCGGTAAACTTCAATATATTGAGGCAATTATAACTCATATTCCAATTCTCCATTTCTCACAGACACTGCATTATCTGTTTTTTCACTCTATTCACTGCCGGACACCCACAGTCCCGGGGTGCCGGAGAAGTTCTGCATTTGTGCACTCACACCCTCTTTACCTCACACATTACGCCCTTCCGCCTTACAGAAGCGCTGCCGGGTATCCCCGGGGCCGCCTCGCATTTCTAAAACAGTCTATGGCTTCCGCAGCAGATAGGTTCCCGGCGCATTCCAAATATACCCAACTCAGCCGATTATCAAACAGCCGGGACCATGCATTTGGGGGACGGATCCTACACATCCGTCTATATTCTATGAGAGTAATACTTTTTTTTGCGCTTGTCAAGAAATTATCGCTTGGTTTCGTGGATATTCAACAAAATAACCGGGAACTGTCCCCCATTGCTGCATATATTTCCATTATCCATACAATCTCTTTCCACTCTCCGGGCCTCTGTGTTTCCCGGAGATTCCACAATATGCGAAAAAGCGGTGCAGCCTTTTCCCAGGCTGCACCGCAAAAAAGCACATTATTTAAGGCAGTACGTACCGTCCGCAGGGCAGGACAGGGAGCTGCCGTAATAGGTTTCCATCACACGCAGAAGGGAGAGTGCATCCCGCACACCGGCAGTCTCATAGCTGGAGTGCATGGCCAGCTGGGGAAGGCCGATATCCGCCGTTGGCACCGACACATGGCCCAGGGAGATGTTGCCCAGTGTGGAGCCGCCGGGCAGGTCTGCCCGGTTATAGTAGGTCTGCACCGGGGCCTGGGCCTTCTGGCACACCTTCCGGAACAGGGCCGCAGAGACCCCGTCTGTGGTGTAGCGCTGGGCCGCATTGAACTTCAGCACCACACCCTCGTTCATCACCGGGGCGTTGGTGGCATCGGCATACTCCGGATGGTTGGGGTGGACGGCGTGGGCATTGTCTGCAGATACCATAAAGGACTGGCTCAGCATCTGATGCAGATCCAGCTTCAGCGCCTTGCAGATCCGGGTCAGCAGCAGCTCCAGCAGATCGGATGCGGCGCCCTGCACGGAGCTGGAGCCTACCTCCTCACTGTCGAACACGCACAGAACCGGAACCGCTTCGCTGTCAGCGGCATTGAGGAAGCCCTGGGTGCAGCACCAAGCGCACTCCAGATCGTCGATGGCGGCAGAGGAGATGTATGCATCCTCCATGCCCCAGACGGTGGCCTTCTGTCGGTTATACAGGTACAGGTCATGGCCCAGGATCTTACCCCCGGCGGCCTTCTCCAAAAGTGCCATAAGACCGCCCTTTGCTTGGGCGCTGCCCACCAGAGGCAGGGTGTCCACAGCCTTATTCCAGCTGTAGCCGTCGTTGGCCTTCCGGTTCATATGGATGGCCACATTGGGGATAAGCAGCAGATCCTGATCGATATCCACAAGGCGGCTGGCAACGCCGTTTTCCGTCTCCACCAGAACCCGGCCCGCAATGGACAGGGGGCGATCCAACCAAGTGCTGACCAGCATTCCGCCGTAACCCTCCACGGCCAGACGGGTGTAGGTACCCGTCAGCTCGCCGTTTTCCTTTACTTTAAAGGTAGGGCGGTCCGAGTGGCTGGCGCTCATCATAAAGCCCTCAGGGGTTCCCTTGGGAATCCGGAAGGCCATAATGGCAGAGCCGCCCCTTGTCAGATAGTATTTTCCACCGGCTGCCAGCTCCCAGTCGCCGCTTTCCGGCAGGCAGGTATAGCCCGCCTGCTGCAGCTGCTCTGCCAGCGCCGCCACCCCGTGGTAGACGCTGTGAGCCCGGTCCAAAAAGTCTTTCAGTGCTTCAATATTCTTATCCATGGCAGTTTACCCCTCCATCAGCTGGCAGAACAGGTCGATCTGGTCTGCAATGGTTTGCAGCGCACCCCGCCAGAATTCCTTGTCGGTGAGGTCAATATCCGCCACCTTTGCGGTGTCCTCCGCTGTGGCCACTGTGGTGGTTTTGAGCAGGGCATTGTACTTGGGAATGAAGGCTGCGCCCTCTTTTTCATACTGGGCATAGAGGCCCCGGGCGAACAGACCGCCGAAGGCATAGGGGAAATTGTAGAAGGTGGGGCCGTAGTAATGGCCCTTGCACACCCACATATAAGGATGCATGGCGCTTTCGTCCAGGCCGTCCCCGTAGCACTCCTTCTGAGCCTTCAGCATCAGCTGGCACAGGGTATCGGCGTGCATGAACTGCTGAGAGCGGTTTTCAAATACCATGGTCTCAAAGCGGTACCGGGAGTAGATATCGCAGATGATCTGGGTGGCATCTTGCAGCTGGGACTCGATGAGCGCCAGCTTCTCCTGCTGATCTGCCGCCTTGCCGATGGCAGAGGCCATGACCACACACTCATTAAAGGTAGAGGCGGTCTCCGCAAGAGGCATGGAGTAGCCATGGTTCAGGGGGCGCTGGGCCCGGATGCAGTGGTTGTGGTAGGCGTGACCCAGCTCATGGGCCAGGGTCACCACCGCACCGAAGGTGCCGTCGTAGTTGGTGAGGATCCGGCTCTGGCCGATGGCCTCCACGTCGCTACAGAAAGCACCGCCGGCCTTGCCCTCTCTGGGGAAGAAATCGATCCACTCCTGGCTGAAGGCATCGGAGATCATCTGTGCCTCCTCCGGGTTAAAGTCCCTAAACTGCTCCACCAGGAAGTCTCTTGCCTGTTCGGTTGTGAACTTGGTGGAGGACTTGCCCATGGGGGCAAAGAGGTCATACCAGGGCAGTCCCTTTTCGTGGCCCAGAGCCTTGCCCTTGACCTTCAGATACTTCCAGAACTTGGGCAGGTACTCGTCCATGGCACCCAGCATGGCATCCAGAGTCTCCTGCTTCATATCGGACTGCTCCAGAGTCCGGGCAAGCGGAGAGGCATAGCCCCGCAGCTCGCAGTCGGAGATGGTCTCCAGCTTGATGGAGTTGAGGGCGAAGGCCACCGCATCCCGGATCCGGTCATAGCAGGCAAGCTCCGCCTCGTAGGCATCCTTTCGCACCTGGGGGTCCGGGTCGTAGGCCAGGTTGCGGATGTCGGACAGGGTTACGGTCTTGCCCCGGTAGCTCACAGGCACAGTGCTGGTAAGATACCCCTGCAGGTCGCTCCAGGCGTTGCTGCCGGACAGGCTCAGCTTTGCCATAGCGGCCTCGGCCTTTCCGTCCATCAGGTACCGGCTGGCCTTTTTCATATTGGAAAACAGGAAGCGGTACTCCTTTAATATAGTATCCTGCTCCACCAGCTCCATCAGATTCGGAAGCTCTGCCGCCCACTTCCGGAATGCGGCCTCGGGGGCGGCGATCTCGCTGTAGACCGCCATCACTCTGCCCACCTGAGAGCCGGCCTCCGGATCTCTTGCATCGGCAGACTGGCGGAGCATGGCATACTCTGCCAGCTTATCGGCCAGCTGGGTCAGCTCCTCCTGGATGCGGATCCCGTTTTTCAGCTGCTCCAGAGGCTGCTCCGGGCAGAGTTTTTCCGTAAATACGACAAACTCCCGGGCCAGCGCCTTCAGCGCCTCCAGATCCTTCTCAAAGGCAGGGTCATCAAACCCTTTATAAAGGGGATTTAAGTTCCAAACTTCGTTCATAGCCATTTCCCTCCATTTTCATTTTATTCATTGTACAACATGGCCCCCGCCCCGTCAACAGGCTTCCTGTGTCATGCAATAAATCCTGCATGTCCAGGAAGGATTTCGGCAGAGTGTTTCCCTAACTCTCAAATTTCTCGCCGCCAATCATCGAATAATGTCGAAAAGTTCATTTTTTTGTATTTTATAACACATTTTGCCACTTCTTGTCGAGCGATTGTATCGATTTTTCCTTGCAAATTTCACTGCATTATGCTAAATTATATCTGTCGCATCTCGGTAGGTATATGGACAAAATACAGAGGGGGTCAAAGATTATTCTATAAGGAGAGGAATTTATGGAAAATTATACATCTGTAATTATCGCAGACAACGCAGAAGAATTCTGTAGCAGTCTTACTTCTGCCTTGCAGAGATCTGAGGGCTTTCAGATTGTGGGAACAGCCAACGATGGGGAGCAGGCTGTCCGCCTGGTTATGGAGAGAAAACCCCAGATCCTGGTGCTGGATATGATGCTTGCCAAGAAGGATGGTATCGGCGTTCTCAAGGCAATCTCATCCATGGAGCACCGGCCGTTGGTAGTGGCCACATCCGGCTTTATTACCGACTACGTGGCCTCAGCGGCCGCAAATCTGGGCGTCCAGTATCTGATGCTGAAGCCCTGTGACATGAGCGCTCTGGTGGAGCGGCTGGAAGAAGTCCGCGGCGGGACAAATGCCCAGCAGTTCGTACCACGCCACTCCAATTCCACAAGCATCGAATCCATGGTCACAAATATCATCCATGAAATCGGTGTCCCCGCCCACATCAAGGGCTATCAGTATTTGCGTGAGGCCATCATTCTGGCTGTAGAGGATATGGATGTGATCAACGCAATCACAAAGGTCCTCTATCCTCAGGTTGCTAAAACCTTCTCCACTACCCCCTCTCGGGTGGAACGTGCCATCCGTCATGCCATTGAGGTAGCATGGGATCGGGGTGATCTGGATACGCTCCAGCGGTTCTTTGGGTATACCGTTTCCAACACCAAAGGCAAACCCACCAACTCAGAATTCATCGCACTCATTGCAGACAAACTACAGCTACAATTAAAAAGTGCTAACGTTGCGCAATATTGATCTGTTTTTTCAGATTTTATAGATAGGAGGCGGAGTCATTTCCCCCTCCTATATTTTTTCATTGACAGGCCCCGGGATTATCACTATACTAAACCCGTGGATGGGAAAAGCATTCCCATTTCGCTAGAGTTTTGAAACTTACAGCCGGCGGCACCGGCTCCGGTTGGCCCTAGAATAAGGAGGCACCCATTATGGAAAACGAAGAGATCCTGCAAGAAGAGGAAGAATCTTCCGTCATCACCCTGACCGACGAAAACGGTGTGGATACCCAGTTTGAGTATCTGGACTGCATCACCTACCAGCAGACAGAGTTTCTGGTTCTGCTGCCCGCAGAGGAAGATGCCAACGAAATCGTGATTCTGGAGATCCAGCCTGTGGACGACGAGCACGAGAACTACATCGCCGTAGAGGACGAGGCGGTTCTGAACGCTGTTTACGGGATTTTCAAGGACCGCTTTCAGGATATTCTTACCTTTGAGGACTAACGCTTACGGTGTGATCTTTCTAAAGATCACACCGTTTTCACGTTTTCATAAAAGCATGTCATTGGGAGGGAGGAAGAATCTTCCGCTAAGATCCTTCGCATACGCTCAGAATGACAAATAAAGGAGAGAAACCATGGGTTTCTCTCCTTTATACCATATTATTGTGCGCCAAACAGACGGGCTTCCAGCTTTCTTCCCTTAATCGTGTAGTAAAGAACACTTCCAAGCGTCAGCAGCACAGCTCCCTCTCCGATGGCCACATACAGGGCGTTCAGCCAGAAGGCCTCACCAATGTAAACCGTCAGCTCCCAGCCCACCAGCAGGGCATTGAACACCACAGGCAGAAGCAAGCCCGGAAGCGGATAGCCCTTGATGGTGACCCTTCTCAAAAGGTACATACCACCCACCGCCAGCAGGGTTGCAAGGGGGCCAACCACAGGGTCCAAAGGCAGAGCGCCGGAATAGCTGATATTATAAAGCAGGCAGCCCAGTGTCAGACCTGGGATCGCAGCCGGGGTGAAAAAGGCCAGCACGCACAGCGCCTCCGAGGCCCGGAACTGGATCGCCCAGCTGGTGGAGTTGGGGATCAGAAAGTTCTGTAGGTAGGTAAGGGCGGTGTAGAGGGCGGCAATCATGGCACCATGGGCAAAGTAACGGGTTTTTGAATTCATAGTCTCCTCCTGGAACAGGACAGACTGCGCCCACCTTCGCCACAAAAAAATGAGCGCATACTGCGCCCATCGAAAAATTCCCTAGTTTTGTTTACCGACAGGATGGTCACGAACTGTCCTATAAGATTGTATCATATGCATCCGGGACAGCGTTTTCCGCCTGTCCAATCTGCACGTATGATTATAGCGGCCAATCCCCTTTCTGTCAATCCTCTGTTTTTATTTCTTTAAACTATTAAAGGAGCGTAAATATCGTTGACTTTTTTCCAATTTTGTGGTATTTTCTATTTACTTTCGTGAGGGAGTAGCATGCGCCATCGGGCGTAGCGCACCAACATCTCGGCCATAGTTCCGGCCTGGTGTGCTTTGAATTGCAAGACTCATGTATCGCCGTGCATGGTCCTGCCATATGTATCTAACCTGTGCACAGCTTTTGCTCTGCCGGTTTTTTTTTGCAAATATTCTCTTTCCAAAGTGGTATAATTAAAAACAGTAATCAAAAGGAGTGGTTTTATGTTCGTACCCGTTTTATTGTTCCTACTGGGTCTGGTTCTTCTGATTAAGGGCGGTGACTGGTTTGTAGACGGTGCCACCGGGATTGCCCATCGGTTCCATGTGCCGGAGCTGATTGTCGGCGCTACCGTGGTATCCATCGGCACCACACTGCCGGAAGTCATGGTCTCCGCCACCTCCGCCATCGGCGGTCACGGTGAAATCGCCTATGGAAACGCCATCGGCTCCATCATCTGCAACACGGCTCTGATTGCCGCCCTGACCGTGGCCATCCGCCCCGGCAAGGTTGACCCCAAGGCTCTCAAAATGCCCGTGCTGTTTTTCTTCCTTGCCGCAGCCATCTATATGCTAAACGCCTACATCACCGGCTATTTCAGCCGGGGGATCGGCATTGTGATGCTGCTTATCTTCGTCGTTTACCTGTATGTGACCATCCGCCAGGGCTTCAAAAACCCGGCCCCCCAGGAGGAGCATGCGGAAACGGCTTCTACCGAGGGCAGCCTCGGAAAGGAGATCCTGCTTCTGGTGATCGGAGCGGCCCTCATCGCCGTGGGCGCAAACCTGCTGGTAGACAACGGCACCCTGATTGCCCAGGCTCTGGGCGTACCCGAGTCCGTGATTGCCTTGACCTTTGTGGCGCTGGGCACCTCTCTGCCGGAGCTGGTCACTGCCATCACCTCCCTGGCAAAGGGACACGGCGCCCTGTCTCTGGGCAATGTGATCGGCGCAAACATCTTCAATCTGGTGCTGGTATCCGGTGTCTCCACGGTTCTGGCCCCCTTCACCGTACCCCAGAGCAGCACCCTGTTCGGCAGAAATGCCTCTTTGGTGCTGGACATGCCCCTGATGGTCACCGTCATGGCGATCCTTGTGCTGCCGGCTCTGTTTCGGGGCAAGCTCTCCCGATTCCAGGGCATTGCGCTGCTTATTATCTATGCAGCCTTCTGTCTCATTCAGTTTACCATGTGACAGACTTTCCAATCCCGAAGACAGGATCCTGTCTTCGGGATTTTTCCATCCGGAGCCAAAAATAGATAGCTATGCACAAATAGGGGGCCCGATTTTTGTACAGTATCCCATAATCTATTGCCCCATCTTGTCTCTGGAAACTCCTTATGCTACAATACCTGTGCCGTTTCACGGCAGAATCCTACATTATATACACTAGAGTCGGAGGAACACAAGATGAACCAGAAAGTAAGGCAGCGCTACGAGGAACTGGCACAAAGTCTGGGATTCCGCCTGGATACAGAGGGCTATGCGCTCTACGGGCAGCGGGGTACCTATGACATGATTCTATTTCCCCAGGATTCCAACTACCCCTTTATGCTTACTGTGTTGGTCTCTGCAAGGCGAGCTGCTGGCCCCCTCAGCAAGGAGGACTGCAAGAAATTCAAGAAGGAAAACAAGCCCGTGGCATCCCTGGTGCAGAACGGTCTTTCCATTACCATGAGCCTTCCCAATCGCTCCCGGCCGGAGCAGCTCCAGGAGATGCTCTCCACCGCCATCAATTCCCTCGTTCGTTTTCTCCAGTCCCAGGGCTTCCAGAACTGCTGCCAGACCTGCGGTGGCGATCATCCGTCCCCCTGCTGTATCTCCGGCGCCTATATGCACCTGTGCCAGAACTGCTACGGGCAGGTGCAGCACACAAGCTCCATGGACTACTCCCGGATGCAGGCCAAAAAGGAGAACGTGATCGCCGGTATCGTGGGTGCTCTCCTTGGCTCTCTGCTGGGCGTTGCCTCCATCATCATCTTCAGCCAGCTTGGGTACGTGGCTGCGGTCAGCGGCATTATCATGGCAATCTGCACGCTGAAGGGCTATGAGATGCTGGGGGGCAAGCTGTCCACAAAGGGCATTGTCATCAGCATCCTGCTGATGATCCTCATGACCGGCGTAGGCGACCGTGTGGACTGGGCCATTGCTGTGGCAAAGCAGCTGGAGATTGGCTTTATGGATGCCTTCCGGCTGATTCCTGCACTGGTCTCCAATGACATCATCGATCTGGGCGCCTATGCGGGAAATCTGATCCTCCAGTACCTGTTTGTGCTGCTGGGTGCCGTTCCCACCATTATCAATGCCGTAAAGAGCCGCAAGCTCCAGGGCCGGATCTACCGCCTGGGTCAGACCGTAGTCTCCCAGGAGCAGGTCGAGCTGTAAAATAAAACTCCATAAAAGACGGACATTGGGCCTTGCGGCCGGATGCCCGTCTTTTTTTCGCTCTGCCGCAGAGCTGTGTATTTCTCCGTTTCCTGTCACTTCCTGCCGCACTTTATGGCATTTTTAATTTCAATCTGGAAAAATTTGAACAAATTTAAAACTTTCGCCCCTGCTGCCTGTTTTTTCTTGTCATTCCGTCTGAGGATGCTATAATACTAAAAGAATGCAAGAAACGATATCAGTTTACGGATGAGGTTGGGTGCGCTTGTGAAAAAATTACTGTTTATTTTGAATCCCTGCGCAGGAATGCGCAAAGCCAATAAGTTTTTAGCCGACATTATCGCCATCTTCAATCGGGCCGGCTACATGGTGGATGCCTACATGACTTCCTGCCGGGGCGATGCCACCAGAGTGGTCACCGAGCGGGCTTCCCAGGTGGATCTGGTGGTCTGCTGCGGCGGAGACGGCACCTTCAACGAGGTGATATCGGGGCTGCTGAGGGGCGGCATTTCCACGCCCATGGGCTACATTCCCGCCGGCTCTACCAACGACTTTGCCAGCTCCCTGAAGCTGCCCACCAACATTGTAAAGGCCGCCCAGCAGATCGTAAACGGCTCCATCCACCAGTACGACGTGGGTCTTTTCGGAGAGCGGTACTTCTCCTATGTTGCCTCCTTCGGCATGTTCACAAAGGCCAGCTACTCCACATCCCAGGATGTGAAAAACGCCTTGGGCCACATGGCCTATGTGCTGGAGGGCATTCAGGAGGTATCCCAGCTCAAATCTGTCCATGTGCGCCTGCAGCTGGATGCGGAGCTCATCGAGGACGATTTTCTCTTCGGTGCCATCTGCAACTCCACCAGTGTGGGAGGCATTCTCACCCTGGACCCCAAGCAGGTGGACATGAGCGACGGCCTGTTTGAGGTGTTTCTGGTGCGGATGCCCCGGGATCTTGCGTCCCTCCACGAGTGCATCTGGGCCGTGCAGAAGCAGCAGTACAACTGCAAAGCCATCACCTTCCGCAGTGTCCGGCATATTTCCGTCACCGCCGACCCCAACATGCCCTGGACACTGGACGGGGAGCGGGAATCCGGCCACGACTATGTGGAAATTCAGAATATTAATAAGGCCATCTCTCTGATGTGCTAGGAGCTTTTATGATTAATACAACCCTTTGCTATATCACCCGGGGAGATGAGGTGCTGATGCTCCACCGGGTCAAAAAGAAACAGGATATCAACAAGGACAAATGGATCGGCATCGGCGGCAAGTTTGAAAAGGACGAAAGTCCCGACGAATGTCTGCTCCGGGAGGCCATGGAGGAGACCGGCCTCACCCTCACCAGCTGGCAGTGCCGGGGAGTCATCACCTTTTTAAATGACTGCTGTGAGGGGGAATTTATGTATCTGTTCACCGCCGACGGCTTTGAGGGACAGCTGAAAGACTGCGACGAGGGGGATCTTCAGTGGGTACCCAGAGACTTTCTGGACGCCCTTCCCAAGTGGGAGGGGGACAAGATTTTTCTGGATCTGCTGTGGCAGGATGCCCCCTTCTTCCTGCTGACCCTGCGCTACAGCGGTGATATCCTGCTGGAAGCTGTTTTGAACGGCGAAAAAATCCGATAACGGCAAGATCTTTCTGTCATTCTGAGCGTAAGCGAAGAATCTTAAACGTTAGATTCTTCAGTCGCTGCGCTCCCTCAGAATGACAGAAACGCTCTTCGGTTGTTTCATTTGTTAAAAGGATACACTTTATGACACACTAAAGATGCCGGTCTCCGGCATCTTTTTTTGCAGTATTTCTCATTTTTTCCACACCTTGCTTGCAAAAGTCCATACCCCATGTTATAGTACTTTGCAAATGGGTCTGCGCAGGCAGGCCTGTATTCTGTTTTGAAGAGAGTAGGAGGCGTATGCCATGATATTTGGCAAACACATTAACCGCTACTATCTGCGCTTTGCGCCCCGGCTGATCCTGGGTCTGATTGCGCTGATTGCGGTGGACTATCTACAGCTTATGATCCCCAATCTGTATCAGATGGTCATAAACGGTATGAACACGGGATTTGTCTCGTACCAGGGGGCGAGCCATGCGTTTGACATGGCCTTTCTGGTGGATCGGATCTGCATGCCCATGCTGGGGATCATCGTATGTGTGGTATTCGGCAGATTTCTCTGGAGAATCTGCTTCTTCAGCGCCGGGATTCGGGTGGAATCGGACCTGCGGAACCGGATGTTCTGCCACGCCAAGGAGCTGAGCCGGGAGTACTACCAGGTGAACAAGGTGGGAAACCTCATGAGCCTGTTCACAAACGATCTGGATGCCATCCAGGAGAGCTTCAGCTGGGGCGTTCTGGAGCTGTGCGATGCGCTGTTTCTGGGCATTCTGGCCTTTTCCAAAATGTGGCGCATGGACTGGGTGCTCACCTGCTTTACCCTCATCCCCATGAGCTGTCTGCTGGCCTGCTCCGTGATCATCGGCAGAGTACTTACCAAAAAATGGGATGCAAGACAGCAGGCCTTTTCCGACCTGTCCGACTTCTCTCAGGAGAGCTTTTCCGGCATTGCGGTCATCAAGGCCTTTGTAAAAGAGGCCAAGGAGCTTCTGGCTTTCCAGAAGCTCAACCGTGAAAACGAGCGCACCAATGTGGATTTCACCCGGACCTCCACCCTGTTTCGGATCCTCACCATGATGCTGGTGGAGAGCGTGATCTGTGTTATTCTGGGCTACGGCGGCTACCTTGTATATAAAGGTACCTTTAACGCCGGTCAGCTGGTGGAGTTTATCGGCTATTTCAGCGCCACCATCTGGCCCGTCATGGCGGTCTCCGATCTGATTGACCTCACAAGTCAGGGGCAGGCCTCCGCAAACCGGGTCAGCGAGCTTCTGGATGCCCCCATCACCGTTTTGGATCGTCCCGGCGCTGAGCCCCTCAAGAATATCCGGGGCGACATCGAGTTCCGGGATCTGAGCTTCTGCTATCCGGACGGGGAATTTGACTCTCTGGAGCACGTGTCCTTCACCATCAAGGCCGGTGAAAACGTGGGTCTGGTGGGAAAAACCGGCTCCGGCAAAACGACCCTGGTGGATCTGATCCTCAGAACCTACAACGTACCCGACGGCACCCTGTTTATCGACGGTCACGATGTAAACACCGTGTCCATCCAGGATGTGCGGGAGGGCTGTGCCTATGTACCCCAGGATAATTTCCTGTTCTCTGACACCATCGCCAACAACATCGGCTTCGGTGTGGATCAGAAGGAAGAGGCCCGTATCAGCTACGCCGCCAAAATGGCGGATATCGACGGCAATATCCGGGAATTCACCCAGGGCTACGACACGGTTCTGGGCGAGCGGGGTGTCACCGTATCCGGTGGACAGAAGCAGCGGATCTCCATCGCCCGTGCTCTTATGAAGGATGCCCCCATCCTCATTCTGGATGACTCGGTCTCCGCCGTGGACACCCAGACCGAGCGGAACATTCTGGGCAATCTCCGCTCCACCCGGGCAGGCAAGACCACCATTCTCATCGCCCACCGGATCTCCACCATCGAACAGATGGATAAGATCCTCTTTTTGAACAACGGCACCGTGGAGGCCATCGGCACCCACGACCATCTCTACGCCACCAATGCCGACTACCGGAAAATGGTGGATCTGCAAAAGCTGGAGGAGGAAGGAGGAGAAGACAGCAATGTATGAGTATATGCCCCTTCTGATTGCGGGCGCCATCATCGGCACCTTTGCGGTCATCTTTACGGTTGCCTTTTTCTCCGTAAAGGACAAAAAAACCATGGGCTACGAGCGGAATATGAAGGATCGTGAGATCCTCAAATATCTGGGGGGCTACGCAAAGCCCTACTGGAAGAGCTTCGTGCTGGTGCTGGTGGTCATGCTGGTCTCCATCACCTATGACCTGGTCTCCCCTCTGCTGGTAGGCCACATCGAGGAGACTGTCAAGGACACCTTCGCCCTGCCCTACCTGTTTTCCATGGTGGCTGTTTACGCAGGTGTTTTGATCGTATCCATGATCTGCACCTACATCCAGGCCATCACTCTGCAAAAAACCGGTCAGAAGATTCTCTCCGCCCTGCGGACGGATATCTTCACCCACATTGAGAGCCTCTCCCACGATCAGCTGAACCAGATCCCTGTGGGCAAGCTGGTGACCCGTGTCACCAACGACACCAACGCCATCTCCATGATGTTCTCCAAGGTGCTTGCCACCCTCATTAAGAACATGACCGTGGTACTGGGTGTGCTGTGCTCCATGCTGATCCTCAACTACGTGCTGACCCTTGTGATTCTATGCTTTGTCCCCTTTGTGCTTCTGTTTACGGTGATCTTCCGAAAGTTCTCCCGCAGAGCCCACCGGAAGGTCAGCGACACCCGCACAGAGCTGAATACCTTTTTATCCGAAAACCTGTCCGGTATGAAGATCACCCAGATTTTCAACCGGGAACAGGAGAAAATGGACGTATTCTTAGAAAAGAGCAAGGCACTCCAAAAGGCGAAGCTGGGCCGGATGTTCGTCTTCGGCATCTTCCGCCCCATGATCTACATGGTGCATGTGGCTGCGGTCATGTGTCTTCTGTACCTTGGCGGCCGGGGCTACATCTACGGGCAACCCATTTTGGGACTTACCATGTCCAGTGGTATCATTGTGAGCTTCTACATGTACGCCTCCAAGTTCTTCGATCCAATCGAGACCATGGCAGAGCATTTTGACACTCTCCAGTCCGCCTTTGCCTCCGCCGAGAAGATCATCTCCATTCTGGAGCTGGAGCCGGAGGTGGTGGACAGTCCCGATGCCATCGAGCTTGAGACCATCCGGGGTGAGATCGAATTTAAGGATGTATGGTTTGCCTATGAGCCGGACGAGTGGGTGCTGAAGGGGGTCTCCTTCCATGTTTCTCCCCAGCAGACCGTGGCCTTTGTAGGCTCCACCGGCTCCGGTAAGACCACCATCCTGTCCCTCATCTGCCGCAACTACGACATTCAGAAGGGTCAGATCCTCATTGACGGCATTGACATCCGGAAGATCAAGATCTCCTGCCTGCGCCGCCACTTCGGTCAGATGCTCCAGGATGTATTCCTGTTTTCCGGCACCATCCGCAGCAACATTCTTCTGCGGATGGAGGGGGTCTCCGACGGGGAGATCATGGACAGCTGCCGCTATGTAAACGCCGACTCCTTCATTGATAAGCTGGAGGGCGGCCTGGACGAGGTGGTTCTGGACCGGGGCAACAACTTCTCTGCCGGTCAGCGCCAGCTGCTGAGCTTCGCCCGCACCATTCTCCACAAGCCCTCGGTGATGATTCTGGACGAGGCCACCGCCAACATCGACACGGAGACAGAGGTGCTCATTCAGGATTCTCTGGAGAAGATGAAGAATATCGGCACCATGCTGATCGTGGCTCACAGACTGTCCACCATCCAGCATGCGGACAACATTATCCTCCTGTCCCACGGCCAGATCCTGGAGCAGGGCACCCATCAGCAGCTATTGCAGCAGAAGGGAAGATATTACAATCTTTATACCCTCCAATACCACAAACAGCAGCTGAAAAACGCATAATCTCCAAGCCGGCGACATTTGTCGCCGGCTTTTTCCATCCACGGAAATGCTTGCATAATGGACCGAATTTCTGTATAATGAGAGAACAAATTGGAGAGGGAGGGCTTCCCATGGCAAAGCTCTATTTCAAATACGGTGCAATGGGCTCCAGCAAAACCGCTCAGGCGCTGATTACCAAATATAACTACGAGGAAAATGACCTCAATGTATGGCTCATGAAGCCCAGTGCCGATGCACGGGATGGCGACAGCATTCTAAGGAGCAGGATCGGTCTGCAATCGGCGGTAGACATGATCCCCCCGGAGACAGATATCTATGATCTGTTCTCCCGGACCCGGAAGGACACCTGCGATGTAATCATTGTGGATGAGTGCCAGTTTATGACACCGGAGCAGATCAATCAGCTCCGCTTCATCGTCAATGACTTTAATATCCCGGTGATGTGCTTCGGTCTCAGGACAGATTTCCAGACAAAGCTGTTTCCCGGCAGCCTGCGCCTCATGGAAGTGGCAGACACCATCCAGGAGATCAAAACCATTTGCGACTGCGGAGCAAAAGCCACCGTCAACGCCCGTATCGATGCAGAGGGGCATATCATCACGGAGGGTGCTCAGGTGGTGCTTGGGGGCAACGACAGCTACATTGCCATGTGCCACAAGTGCTATATCCAGGGCATCCGGGAGCATAAGAAAATCAAACTCCACACAAAATAACCAATCATTTCGGAACAAAAGGAGACTAAGACTATGGAACTATCGAAAATTCTTGCAACCTGCGATCACACTCTGCTGGGCCAGACCGCTACCTGGGAGCAGATCAAAACCATCTGTGACGACGGTGTCAAATATCATGTTGCTTCCGTCTGCATTCCTGCCTCCTATGTAAAGCAGGCCAAGGAATATCTGGGCGACAAGCTCCCGGTCTGCACCGTCATCGGCTTCCCCAACGGCTACGACACCACCGCCGCAAAGTGCTTCATGGCAACCGATGCCGTGGAAAACGGCGCCCAGGAAGTGGATATGGTCATCAACATCGGCTGGGTCAAGGACGGCAAGTACGATGCTGTTCTGGAGGAGATCAAGGCCGTGAAGGCCGCCTGCAAGGGTAAGCTCCTCAAGGTCATCATCGAGACCTGCCTGCTGACCGACGACGAGAAAATCAAGATGTGCGAAGTTGTGACAAAGTCCGGTGCCGACTTCATTAAGACCTCCACGGGCTTCTCCACCGGCGGTGCCACCTTCCACGACATTGAGCTGTTTGCCAAGCACGTAGGCCCCAATGTAAAGATCAAGGCCGCCGGCGGTATCTCCAGCCTGGAGGATGCTGCCAAGTTCATCGAGCTGGGAGCCAGCCGTCTGGGCACCTCCCGGATCGTAAAGCTGGCAAAGGCCATGGAGGCCGGCAAGACCGCCGCAAACGACGGCAGCTACTAAACCTGCACACCCCCGGCACTTCCGGGGCATACCTTTCATTTTTTCAATCAAGGAGGAACTTTTATGTTAAACACTCCCACCCCCCATATCAGCGCCAAGCCCGGTGACTTCGGCAAGACCGTTCTGATGCCCGGTGACCCCCTGCGCTCCAAATTCATTGCCGAGACTTTCCTGGAAAATCCGGTGCTTGTAAATAACGTCCGTGGTGTACAGGGCTACACCGGCACCTACAAGGGCGTAAAAGTCTCTGTGATGGCCTCCGGCATGGGCATGCCCGCCATCGGCATCTACTCCCATGAGCTTTTCAACGGCTACGGCGTGGAAAACATCATCCGTGTTGGCTCCGCCGGTGCCATTCAGGACAATATCAACCTCTATGACCTGGTCATCGCCCAGGGCGCCTGCACCGACTCCAACTTTGCCGCCCAGTTCCATCTGCCCGGCACCTTTGCCCCCATCGCATCCTATGAGCTGCTGAGTGCTGCCGTAGAGGCCGCCAAGGCCCACGGTGCCACCTACCACGTGGGCAATGTGAACTCCTCCGACGTATTTTACGGCGACCACGCCGGTGTGCCGGAGGGCCTGGACTCCGTATACGGATTGCAGAAGATGGGCGTTATGGCCCTGGAAATGGAGGCTGCGGCCCTCTATATGAACGCCGCCCGGTACGGCAAGCGTGCCCTGTGCATCTGCACCATCTCCGACCATGTGCTAAAGGGCGTGGAGACCACCTCCGAAGAGCGCCAGACCGCCTTTACCGGCATGATGGAGGTTGCTCTGGACGTGGCTGCCGCCATGGAGAAGGCCTGAGCGCAAACCCATAGTATCCCAAGAAAGCGAGGTAACTGAATATGAAACGTGTATTTCTGATCGTTCTGGACTCCTGCGGCGTCGGTCAGATGCCGGATGCGGAGAAGTTCGGTGATTTCAATGTAAACACCCTCCGCGCCTGCGCTACCTCTGCCCATCTGTCCATTCCCAATCTCATTAAGGCCGGTATCGGCAACATCGACGGCGTGGACTATCTGCCCAAGGAGCCCCATCCCACCGGTGCGGTGGCAAGACTACAGGAGGCCTCTATGGGCAAGGACACCACCATCGGCCACTGGGAAATCGCCGGTATCGTGTCCCCCGATCCCCTGCCCACCTATCCCAACGGATTCCCCGAAGAGATCATGAAGCCCTTCTGCGAGGCTACCGGCCGGGGATATCTGGCAAATGCCCCCTGGTCCGGCACCGCTGTCATCAATGAATACGGCGACGAGCATGTAAAGACCGGCAAGCTCATTGTCTACACCTCCGCCGACTCTGTATTCCAGATTGCGGCCCACGAGGATGTAGTTCCCCCGGAGCAGCTTTACGAGTACTGCCGCATCGCCCGGAATCTCCTGCAAGGCAAGCACGGTGTAGGCCGGGTCATCGCCCGTCCCTTCGTAGGCACCTCCGGCAACTACACCCGGACCTCCAACCGCCACGACTTCTCCCTGGAGCCCCCCAAGGCCACCCTTCTGGATGCTGTCAAGCAGGCAGGCCTGGACTCCATCGGCGTGGGCAAGATCCACGACATCTTTGCAGGCCAGGGTCTTACGGACTTTGTGTACAACAAGTCCAACGAAGACGGCATGAATCACACCACAAACTACGCAAATAAGGACTTCCACGGTCTTTGCTTTGTGAATCTGGTGGACTTTGACATGCTCTACGGCCACCGCCGGGACGTGGACGGCTACGCCAAGGCCCTCACGGTCTTTGACAAGTGGCTGGGTACCTTCCTGGAGGGTCTGGGACAAGAGGATATCGTGATGATCACCGCTGACCACGGCTGTGACCCCCGGTACACCGCCACCACCGACCACACCAGAGAGTATGTGCCTCTCATAATCCTGGGCAAGCAGGTAAAACCCGTGAACCTGGGCACCCGCAGCAGCTTCTCGGACATCGCCGCCACGGTCTCCCAGCTTCTGGATGTGAAGCTGGACACCCCCGGCAAGAGCTTTGCAGGAGAAATTTTATGAATACGGAAAAGCTGATCGCACTGGCTGAAAAGGCCATGGAGCACTCCTACTCCCCCTACTCCGGCTATAAGGTGGGCGCCGCCCTGCTGTGTGCCGACGGTACGGTTTACCAGGGCTGCAACATTGAAAACGCATCCTTCACCCCCACCATCTGCGCCGAGCGCACCGCCTTTTTCAAGGCCCTTTACGATGGACACCGGGATTTTAAAGCCATTGCCGTCTGCGGCGGCAAGGACGGTGTGATCACCGGGTTCTTCCCCCCCTGCGGCGTGTGCCGCCAGGTCATGCGGGAATTCTGCCGGGATGATTTTATCATCCATATGGTAGGCCCCGGGGGCACCAGCAAATCCGTCACCATGGCGGAGCTTCTGCCCCACAGCTTCTCCGCGGAAAAGCATATGGCATAGGGGAACTTTCCCCCTCATTCTTTGTAATTATTTACAAATATCCCGCATTCGGTTGATTTTTGCGGCCTAATGTGCGATAATATCCCCGGTAGATCGTCTACCAACCATTCTACATTTTATATGGAGGAAACAAAAATGAAGAAGATTATTGCTCTTCTGCTGGCTTGCCTGATGGTCGCCGGTGTACTTGCAGGCTGCGGCCCCAAGGATCCCGCCAAGGAAACCACTCCCGACACCAAGCCCGCAGGCACTTCCGCTGCAACCGATGGTTCCAAGCCCGCTGAGGCTGGTCTCATCAAGAAGGTCGCTCTGGTTACCGACGTGGGTACCATCGATGACGAGTCCTTCAACCAGGCTTGCTGGCAGGGCGTAGAGGCATGGTGCAAGGCCAATGCTGTTGACTACACCTACTATCAGCCCACTGAGGACTCCACCGATGCCCGTGTTCTGTCCATCAGCCAGGCAATCGCCGAAGGCGCTGACACTGTTGTTCTGCCCGGCTTCCTGTTTGAAGCAGCTCTGCCCCTGGTTACCGCTGAGTTCACCGATGTTCACTTCATCGCTGTTGACGTAGCTCCCCAGGATGCAATCGACAAGAACGCTGCCTGCATCACCTTCTCTGAGGAGCAGGCTGGCTACCTGGCCGGTTACGCCGCAGTTCAGGAAGGCTACACCAAGCTGGGCTTCCTGGGCGGCATCGCTGTTCCCGCTGTTAAGCGTTACGGCTACGGCTTCATCCAGGGCGCTGACGCAGCTGCTAAGGAGCTGGACAAGGCTATCGAGATCAACTACACCTACGGCGGCGACTTCAAGGGCACTCCCGAGATCACCGCTAAGATGGAAGGCTGGTACCAGGCTGGTACTGAGGTCGTCTTCGCTTGCGGCGGCGGCATTTACAGCTCCGCTCTCGAAGCTGCTGAAAAGCACAATGGCAAGGTCATCGGTGTTGACGTTGACCAGTCCTACATCTCCAAGCTGTTCATCACCTCCGCCATGAAGGGCCTGCAGAATGTTACCGAGACTGTTCTGGACGAGCTGAACAAGGGTAACTGGGACACCTACGGCGGCAAGATCAACAACTTCGGTCTGAAGGAAGGCGACTACGTGGGTCTGCCCGTAGACAGCTGGACCATGCAGAACTTCACCGTTGATCAGTACAACGCTGTTAAGGGTAAGATCATGGACGGCACCGTCACCGTCTCCAACGATACCGAGGCTCTGCCCACCGTATCCGACAAGACCACTGTTAAGGAAATCGGCTAATTTCGGCCTGTTTTTCATGCGCAATCAGCCCCCCAAGCATTCGCTTGGGGGGTTTGTGCGTATTGAATCAACTTTCTGTTGTAATTTTGCATATTTTCAGTTATAATGAATGCTACCACAACAGATTGTAAGGGAGTGACCACATGTCAGATTATGTCATTGAGATGCTGAACATCACCAAGGAATTCCCCGGAATTAAGGCCAATGACAATGTCACGCTTCAATTAAAGCGCGGCGAAATTCATGCCTTGCTGGGCGAAAACGGCGCAGGCAAATCCACACTGATGAGTGTCCTGTTTGGACTATATCAGCCGGAGGCCGGTGTGATCAAAAAGGATGGTCAGGAAGTCAAGATCAATAACCCCAATGATGCCACCGCCCTTCATATTGGTATGGTGCACCAGCATTTCAAATTGGTGGAGTGCTTTACCGTCCTGGATAACATTATCATGGGTGCAGAACCCATGAGCGGTCTGGCAATCGATCGTAAAGCCGCAAAAAAGCGGGTTCTCGAATTATCGGAGCGGTACGGGCTGAAGGTTGACCCGGATGCAAAGGTAGAGGACATCTCCGTCGGTATGCAGCAGAGAGTGGAAATCCTCAAAATGCTCTACCGAAATAACGAAATTCTCATCTTCGACGAGCCCACCGCCGTCCTCACCCCCCAGGAAATCGATGAGCTTATGGAAATCATGCGGGGCTTTAAGGCCGAGGGTAAGTCCATCCTCTTCATCACCCACAAGCTGGCGGAAATCAAGGCGGTGGCAGACCGCTGTTCCGTGTTGCGCAAGGGCAAGTATATGGGCACCGTAGAGGTGGCAGATACCTCCGTGGAGGAGATGTCCCGGCTGATGGTAGGCCGTGATGTCCAGCTGGAATCCGTCAAAGAGGACAAAAAGCCGGGAAAAACCATCCTGAAGGTGGAAAACCTCTGCGTTCCCTCTAAGGTGCATAAAAATGATGCGGTGAAAAATGCCTCTCTGGAAGTCCGGGAAGGCGAGATCGTGTGCCTTGCCGGTATCGAAGGCAATGGTCAGACGGAGTTTGTATACGCCCTCACAGGCCTTGAAAAGCCAAGCTCCGGCACCATAACCATGAACGGTCAGGATATTACCAAAGAGTCTATCCGCAAGCGCAGCCAGATGGGTATGTCTCACATTCCCGAAGACCGCCACAAGCACGGTCTGGTTCTCGATTATTCTCTGGAGAACAACATGATCCTACAGCGTTACTGGGATAAGGAATTCCAGTCCGCCGGATTTATCAAAGCCGGCGCTGTTCGGGCCTATTCCGATCGCCTTATCGAGCAGTATGATGTCCGAAGCGGACAAGGCAGCATCACCATTGCCCGGAGCATGTCCGGCGGCAACCAGCAGAAGGCCATCATCGCCCGTGAGATCGACAAGGATCCTCAGCTGCTGATCGCCGTTCAGCCCACCCGTGGCCTGGACGTGGGTGCCATTGAATATATTCACAAGCAGATCATCGCCCAGCGGGATGCAGGCAAGGCTGTTTTGCTGGTCTCCCTGGAGCTGGACGAGGTCATGAATCTGTCCGACCGGATCCTCGTCATGTACGAGGGCGAGATCGTCGGCGAATTCGATCCCAAAACCACCGATGTGCAGACACTGGGTCTGTACATGGCTGGTGCAAAACGTATGGATAAGGAGGGCAAGTGATGGGAAAGAAGAATACTGCCCCCCGGCTGGGTAACATGTCCAGTGGCGTGAGTTCCTTTCTCGCCTCTCTGGTGTGTATCCTTGTCGGTTTGATTGTAGGATTTATTGTACTTCTGGTGCTTGGCAGCGTTACCCTGGCACAGAGCGGTACTGCTTTCAACTTTGGTGAGCTTATGAAGACCACCTGGGAGCAGGGCTTTAAGCCCATTGTGCAGGGCGGCTTCTATGGCAAAGCCAACGCCATGGGCATGGCAGTCCGTATGGAGATTCTCCAGGCCGCACCTCTTATTATGACCGGTCTTTCTGTGGCATTTGCATTTAAGACAGGCCTGTTTAACATCGGTGCTGCCGGTCAGTATACCATGGGTGCGTTCTTCGCCCTGTACAGCGCCCTTGTGCTGCATCTGCCCTGGTATCTCTGCCTTGTGGCCTCTGTCATCGGCGGTGCTCTCTGGGGTGCCATTCCCGGTATTTTCAAGGCATTTTTGAATGTGAACGAGGTCATCACCTCCATTATGTTCAACTGGATCTCCCTGTATGCCGTCAACACAATGATCTACCAGAATGGCTACGGCCCTATGTTCAACCTCAAAACCACCAAGACCTTTACGCTGAAGGAGGCCGCTCCCGATGCACTGCTGCCCACCTTCAACTTTAATGTGGGCGACAAGCCCTATTTTGGAAAAATGTTCCAGCCCAGCATTGGTATTTTCCTGGCAATCGCCGTCGCTGTCATCATCTGGATCATTATCAACAAGACCACCTTCGGCTATGAGCTGAAGGCCTGCGGTCACAACAAGGATGCCGCTAAATACGCCGGTATCAACGAAAAGAAGAATATTGTGCTGTCTATGACGATTGCAGGTGCTCTGGCTGGCTTCGGCGCAGGTATCTTCTACCTCTCCGGCAGCAAGGAGTGGGAGCCTCTGGTATCTACCATGCTGCCTGCCACCGGCTTTAACGGAATCTCCGTTGCGCTGCTGGCTTCCTCCAATCCCATCGGCTGTATCTTCTCGGCAATTTTCATCTCCCACATCACTGTGGGCGGCGGATTCATGTACGCAAAACTCTTCCCCAGTGAGGTTGCGGATATCATCTCCGGTGTGGTCATTTATCTGTGCGCATTCAGCCTGCTGTTCAAGAGCCGCATTCTCAAGATGATGTCCTCCAAGAAAAAGAACGAACAGAAAACCATTGATAGCAAGACTGATGACGGAAAGGGGGCAGATGCGTAATGGGATTGCTTCTGAAATATACGCTGCTGTACGCAGCTGTTCTGATGCTGGTTGCTCTGGGCGGTATGTTCTCTGAGCGCTCCGGTGTTATTAACATCGCACTGGAAGGTATTATGGTCATCGGCGGTCTCATGGGTGTTGTGATGATTAACATCATGAACTCTGTGGGCGCACCCGTTGTGCTGGGCATTCTGGTGTCCATTCTGGCCGCTGCACTGGCAGGTCTCGTTTACTCGTCGTTTCTGGCGTTCTCTGCCATCAACCTGAAGGCAGACCAGACCATCGGCGGCACAGCGCTAAACTTGCTGGCAACAGCCATCGCCATGGTCATTGCCAAACGGATCAACGGCAACGACTCTCCCAAGATCACCTACTCCACCAATACAAACAGCGTACTCAACAGCTCTCACTTCTCCTTTAATATCGGTCCTGTGACCCTCAACTGGTTCCTACTGGTGACCATCATCGCCCTGGCTGTGGCCTGGTTTGTCCTCTACCGCAGCCGGTTTGGAATGCGGCTGATGGCCTGCGGCGAGCATCCCCAGGCAGCGGACTCCGTGGGCATCAATGTCTACAAGATGCGCTGGGCCGGTGTCCTTATCTCCGGCGTTCTGGGCGGTATCGGCGGCATGGCCTACATTGTCCCCGCCGTTGGCGACTGGAACTTTGAAATGGGTGTCGGCGGCATGGGCTTTTTGGCTCTGGCGGTTATGATCTTCGGTCAGTGGAAGCCTCTGAATATCGCAGGTGCTGCCCTGTTCTTTGCGGTGTTCCGTGCCATGGCCAACATCTTTGACTCCATCGGCTTCCTGGCAAGCCTGGGCTGGCCCAAGGAGATCTACAACATGATGCCCTTCGTTGCCTCCATGGCGATCCTGGCCTTCACCTCCAAGAAGTCCCGGGCCCCCAAGGCAGAGGGTGTCCCCTACGACAAGGGAAGCAGATAACCAAAAGAAAACGACCTCCTGCAAAAGGGTATGCCCCATAAGGAAGTTTTTTGAAAGATACGGTACACCCCGAAAACGGGACTGTACCGTATCTTTTTTACCCAAAGAAACAGCAGGTGCCGGAAAATTCCGACACCTGCTGATCTTTTCTTATATGCCTTCCTGCAAAGGTTTTAGGTGCCCGCTCCCAACGATTGCACCGCTTTACCACTCTTGGGAGTATAAACGGGATGCTCGCTAAGCTCATGCAGACGTTCTTTCCCGAAACCCTTTCTCCATTGCGGATTCATCCGGATACCATATTTGCTATCTCCACGACTTTGAACTTTCACTCCCCGGGTGTCAGATATACCCGAAACGGTACAATATTTTTTCTCAAGCAGCATTTTGATATGTTCAAAGGAGGTGTACTTTTATCCTGGCCTTACTGTTCTAATAAATCTATTGTCTTTCTAACCTTAACTTTTAAAAAGGCACCAAATCCCCAAATAAAAAGCCCCATGATAATAAATACGATTTTTTGATTCAGCCTTGTTAATATAAATCCGGATGATATTGTCAAGGCAATTGCTAAT
>RCNH01000158.1_pt1 | contig 32314 bp, 32 predicted proteins | sample 2041161 | NCBI WGS metagenome assembly RCNH01 (sample SAMN09708215, study PRJNA481090) | Feces metagenome, whole genome shotgun sequencing project. | biome: feces | host: Leptonychotes weddellii | place: Antarctica: Sion Island | collected 2010-03-01 | reverse complement strand
GATTGCCGCTATTATTTCACAAGTAATTCACCTGGATGTGGAGATCGCAGATGCCGATTTGTTTCGTATCACGGGTACCGGGAAACTTAAGAATAAAGTGAACCGCAGCATGGCACATGAAGGACATGCATACTCGATTGCCCTGCGTACGGGTCTGCCGCAAATCATTTCAAATCCGGGATTGGACCCCATTTGTCAGAGCTGTAATCAGCGCCAAGCTTGTAAGGAAACCTTTGAAATATCCTATCCAATCAAAATTGATGGAGAGGTGATTGGTGTGATCGGTTTACTGGCTTATACAAAGCAGCAGCATCAGCGCCTGCAAAACGGTCTGGCTAGCTATTGCGGCTTTTTGGAAAAAGTTAGTGAGCTGATTGCGTTTGATATTCGGGACATGCACAGCAGGCAAAGTCAGGAGCTTACAATTTCTATTTTGGAAATGATTCAGAATGATGTGAAATTGGGCATCATTACCATGGATTCTAATAACAAGGTGGCCTTAGTTAACCAGCAGGCCAAAGCGCTGCTGAATACGGAAATATCCCCCCGGATGCAGGCAGCAGTGGAGGATTTGTCCAAAGAAATCAAGGGGGCCAGGGAATATCGGCTATACATCGGAGACAGCAGCTATCAGGTGCTGGGAGCGTTGTATCATACTTATCTGCGTGAACACAGTAGCATATTGATGTTTTGCGAAAATCGTATGCTGAGCCTTCCGGCCAAAAATAAAACTGCTCGTGTTTCGGTGGCAGATCCATTATCCGGAAAATCTGCGGCAATTGCACGGCTGCGCCAACAGATAGAACAGGTCGCCTATTTTAAAGTGAATGTTATGATTCTGGCAGAGCCCGGACTGGAGGTCTGTGAGGTTGCCCGTACTATCCACGAAAAAGGGGCTTTGTCGCTCAAACACTTTTATGAGCTAAACTGTGCAGTTTATTCTCCTGAGGAGCTGCGGGAGATTTTGCTTGGACCAGCCGCTCTGTTGGAAAAAGCAGCGGGGCATTGTTTGTTTTTGCGGAATGTGGATCAACTGCCACTGCCGATGCAGTACCTGCTGTTGGATGCTTTGGAAAGTGGAGTGCTGTCTAATGGCGGACAGACCAAAAAACTTCGTGGGAGCATACGTATCATCTCTTCTTGTGAGCAGGATCTGAATACTTTGATGCAGAGCGGGAAATTCCTGCCGGAGCTGTACTATACCCTAACTCAGCATTGTGTGCGCGTGCCCCCACTCCGGGAGAGAGGGAATGATCTGATTTTGCTGTCCAAGTTGTTCCTGCGTCAGCAAAAAAGTATGCTGAGTACAGCAAAATTTCAGTATGATGGTGAGTTCACAGCGGCGTTACTGAATTATTCCTGGCCAGGTAACCTGCCGCAGCTGAAAAAAGTGATGTCACAGCTCTCTATTCTTTACCCAGAGGCTACGGTGCTGACGCAGGAGATGCTTCCACCGCAGCTGCGCACTGTTGCGTTGCCAACAGGGCGGCCGAAGGAGAGCGGTAGCACGGCAGAAGAGAGAGCGATCCGAAATGGGTTGGAAAAATACGGGAAAACCCTGAGTGGCAAGCAACAGCTTGCAGAAGAACTGGGTATCAGTATTGCGACATTGTACAGGAAAATAAAAAAATATCAGCTCCAGGAATGAGAAGGGCACAGCATAGGTGCTAGCTGCTCTGTGCAGAAGGTTCCATGCAATATGAACCTGACTCTGTAAGTGGTATACAGAATAGAGTTTTGGGAAAATTCAGAGTGTCAAGAACTCAAAAAACAACGGTCACAGCGATATGATGAGAGGTACTCATTTCATCGGTGTGACCGTTATTGAAAATATCATCGGTATAAAGATAAGAGCTACTGGTACCGTGTACCTTCCAATAATTCTGTACAAACCACAGCAATCATCAAGGAATTGGAACTATTCATGATCGTCCACTTCTGCTACCAGGTTGCAAGTCTGCTCGGTCAGACTGCTGCACGTGTATCGTTTATTTACGAGTTCCAGTGCCTTGAAATCGGATACATGAGCATCTAAACTGAAGAAAGTACAGATTAGGCTGAGGACTTTTGGGGCCTACCTGTTGATTGTTTTGTAAATTAAAAACGTACTTCTTCCTGTTTTGCATGGTTGTCAGTTGTATTTTAGACAGTTTGAACAACAGGCGGCCCAAAGAGTATTTCTGTAAATTCAGATGTTCCTTCGAAGAAACCGCCCCCCGAAATTCAAAATTTCCATGATAATCCTCTGATGCGTATGATGATTTGGCAGGAATACCTGCCAAAGATTAAGTACTTTGATTCGTATCTGCTAATTGTTTCCATCTTAGTAAGCATTTTAATTGTAATGTCAGTTGGAACAGTTATCGAATTGGTTCGCAAAGCAACTATACAGAAACCCGTAGAAAATCTTGTGACTTGTGCCGTTACAGCAGTACAGATGAAATTGAATGCAATCAATGGGCGCAAAGCCCGGTGAACAGCAAAGCAAAAGCACAGCTGCGTTGTCAAGGATGGGATGTGTTCCGCCCGCATTCATAAAAGTAAGCGGATCATATATCTGTGTATTCCGGTGCAGAATAAGCATGATGGCGCAGCAATGCCTTGGCAACAATGTGCACAGCAAAAATATTGACTATACGTAAATTATATTGGAATTTTATGCAATCTGCGGTATAGTAAACTTAATGTGCAAGGAAGTTGCCAAGAAAACATTTAGGAGGAGCAGATATGCTGGTTCTGGTTGTGCTAAAGCAGATTGCAATTATGGCTCTGTTGGTTGCTGTGGGGGTTTGCCTGAGCAAAAAGGGGTATCTGACGGTTCAGGGCAGTAAGGATTTGGGCGCTATTCTTCTGTGGGCTGTTATCCCAAGCGTGGTGATTAAATCTTATCTTGTTGAATTCTCCAAGCAACGCTTGATGGATCTGCTGCATTCGACAGGGCTGACACTGCTGGGGCTTGCGGTGTCCATGGCGATTGCCTACCTGCTTTTTGGAAAACGCAGGCGGATCGAAAACTTTGCAGCTTCTTTCTGCAATGCAGGATTTATCGGAATACCGCTTGTGCAGGCTGTGATCGGAGAAGAAGGCGTATTCTATATAGCGGCAGCCATTGCGTTTTTGGGACTTTTTCAGTGGACGTATGGCGTATACATCATGACGGGGAAAAAAGAAGCAATCTCTCTGCGAACGATTGCCAGAAACCCGGTTTTGATTGCCATTGTCATTGGCATACTGATCTTTGTTATACAGATTCCGATTCCTGCAATTCTGGAAAAAACACTGGAATATGTTGCAAGCTTGAATACGCCTGTTGCCATGATGCTGATGGGCAATTATATGTCGAAGCTGTCGTTCAGAGATATGCTGAATAAGCGGGCGTATAGCTGTGTTTTTGCCCGCTTGATCCTGATTCCGTGCGTAGTGCTTGCGGCGTATTATCTTCTTCCGATTCACAATCAGGCCATTGCGATGGCAACCTATCTGGTTGCGATTACTCCGGTTGGTGCTAATATCTGCATCTTTGCGCAGCAGTATGATTGTGATTACGAATTCAGTGTTGTCACAGTTTGTCTGAGCACCGTGCTCTCGGTTATAACCATTCCGGTGCTGACGTGGGCAGCGCGGATGGTGCTTTGATGAAACATTTGCAGGGCCGAAAATACAGCAGCACGGAAAAACAAATAAAATAACACGAAACGGCAGGCGGCGGAAGCCGGCCTTTGACTCATGCCGAACCGGCATGAGTGCGGGGCAGAAACTTTTCCGGACAACTTTGCAGCGAAGCGTAAAGCAGAGAATCTGCGCATAAGGTTATTGAGTGTGAAAGGTGAACGTGCTAAAATAGAACTGTATAATATCGGCATTTCAAAGGATAAATGCGCAAGATGCAAAAGGAAAGGAGAACGGCAGACAAGGGAAAATGATCGATTGCGTTTTCCGGCACCGCATTGCGGTTGCTGAGTCTGCCCCCGAAGAATCGGATGAAATTCGAGATTGTATGTGACAGTGCTGCAGATCTGGCTGCGGACTATACACAGCAGGCGCGTTTAAACATGGTGCCTTTCTATGTTTCCATGGATGGCCAGCACTATATGAGAGAAGGCCGGGACATCGGCATTGCACAGTTTTATCAAACGATGGTGGACCAGCCGGATTGTTTCCCCAAAACGTCTATGCCTTCCATTCAGGACTATGTGGATGCCTTTCTGCCGCTGGTTGAACAGAACATCCCGGTGCTGTGCATCTGTTTGACCCGCAAGTTCAGCGGCTCGCTGCAGTCTGCACAGAATGCCAAAATGACCGTGGAAGAGGATTTCCCCAATGCGCAGATTTATGTAATGGATTCGCAGCTTGTGACCGATTTGCAGGGTCTGTTTGTGATGGAAGCGGTGCGTTTGCGGGATATGGACCTTACGCTGGAGCAGGCCGTTCCGCTGCTGGAAGAAATTCGCGGTACCGGCCATATCTTCTTCACCACAAAAGATCTGAAATACCTGCGTCACGGCGGACGTCTGGGCAAGGTTGCCAGCATTGCCGGCAGTATGCTGGATCTGAAGCCTGTGCTGCACTTCTGCGGCGGTGAACTGGCTCCTACCGAGGTTTGCCGCGGCCGCAAGCGCTCACTGCAGAAGGTAACCGATAAGTTCTTTGCATTTCTGGAAGCAGAGAATCTGGACCTGAAAGGCTATCAGCTGGCTACCGGCATCGGTCTGGATGTTCCCGAGTATGAGTCCTTCTATCAGACACTGCTTGAGCAAATGGAGCAAAAGGGAATTTGCCCCGACAAGATTTTCCAAATGCGGATTGGTGCCACCATTGGCGTGCACACCGGGCCGTATCCCATTGGCCTGGGCATTTTGAAAAAGTGCAATATCTGAGCAGAATATTTGTCCCGCTGCCGTCGCTGTATGGCAGCGGGATTTTTAAAACAGGGGTTGCACACAAAGAGCTTGCCCGCTATACTGGAAAAGCTATAGTGAACGACCGGCGGAAATGGTCCCGCCGAAAGCAGGAGGGAATGCAGTAAACATGGAAAAATTGACAGGCGGTACAGCACAGTGGAGTGCGGATACCGCACGGCAGAAGTTAAGCCGGGCGCTGATGGAAGAATGCCCGTCTTTGTTTTTTGCAGCCCTTCGGGAAAATGATGAACTGAATCCCTGGTTTCAGGAAGTGAGCGATCTCATTGGCGTGGAACAAAGCCCGGTTCACCATGCCGAAGGAGATGTCTGGAATCACACCATGATGGTTTTGGATCAGGCCGCAAAAACAAAACACAAGGCGCAGGACCCATTGAGCTATATGCTGGGGGCGCTGACACACGATTTCGGCAAGGTGATCTGCACCCAGGTGATTGAGGGACGCATCTGTTCCTATGAGCATGAAATTAAAGGTCTGCCGCTGGTAAAAAGCTTTTTACAGCGCCTGGAATTTGAACCTGTGCAGATTGAGCGTGTTCTGGAGCTGGTGCGCTATCATATGCAGCCCAACGCACTGGCAGCGCAAAATTCATCCATCAAAGCCACCAATCGCCTGTTCGATCAGGTCAGCGACCCTATGGCATTGATTTGCCTGGCGGTGGCAGACGGACGCGGTAAGGAATCCACGCTGCCGTATGTTTCCTATGAGGATTTTCTGATGCAGCGGCTGGCTGTTTACCGGGAATATCTGATGCGCCCCGGCGTGACAAGAGAAGAATTGGCGGCTCAGCTGCCGCCCAATGCAGACCTGGATGAGTGCATGGCCTTTGCACATAAGCTGCAGCTGGCCGGCGTGGACCACAAATGCGCCCTGAGCCAGACTCTGGGGCAGGCCCGGCGTGGAATGGTGCTGGGTGTACGTTCCGCAAAAACAGAAGAATGAGATTTTGACAAGAGCAGCCTCTGTTTCACGTGCGGATGGGGGCTGCTTTTGTGCATCCCGACACCCGGGCGAAGATTGACAGAAATGCAGTAAATCAGTATAATATATATTTATCTGTGCGGATTGTGCAGGTGAGAAATACATTCAGCGCGGGAGCTCGCGCCGTGAGCAGCCTTTCAGCAAAGGGCCGAGGAGGTCATTTTTTGAAAAAACATTCACGTATGGATATGTTTGTGCTGGGCTTTGCACTGTTCTCTATGTTTTTCGGTGCAGGCAATGTGATTTTTCCGCCTTATCTGGGAATGGTGGCAGGTTCCAAATGGGTCCTGGCTTTTGTCTGCTATTATGTAGCGGATATCGGTCTGGCACTTCTGGCTATGTTTTCAATTTTCCGTCAGGGAAGTACGGATCATGTTCTGGCCCCGATCGGGCACGTGCCGTCCACCATATTGATGTGCATTATTGTGCTGTGCATTGGGCCTATGCTGGGTATTCCGCGCACGGCAGCCATGACGTTTGAACTTTCGGTGCAGCCCAACATTCCGTATGTCGGAAGTATGCTGTTTTCCATTTTGTTTTTTGCGGTGGTTTTTCTGTGCACAATCCGGGAAAATTCAGTAGTGGATATTGTGGGCAAAATATTAACCCCGATGTTGCTTTTGGGCCTGTTCTTCCTGATTTTGAAGGGAACGTTCATGCCGCTGGGGGTACCGGCTGCTCAGGCTCAGCTGCCCAATGTGGGCCAGGAAGGCATCAAGGCAGGCTATCAGACCATGGATGTGCTGGCTACCATGCTGTTTGGCGGTTTGATGCTTCGCAGCGCTGAAGGCAAGGGGTATACCGAGCACGCTGAAAAACGCAATGTGACCATCAAAGCAAGCCTGGTGGCAGGTGCTCTGCTGCTGCTTGTTTACAGCGGCCTGAACTATCTGGGCGCTACCGTATCCGCTATGTATGATACTACCATCGGCCGCAGTGCTTTGCTGCTGAAGATCACTTCCGGCCTGCTTGGCCAGCGCGGTACTGTGCTGTTTGCTGCAGTGGTGGCTTTGGCCTGCCTGACCACAGCGGTGGGCCTGGTGAGCTCCTGTGCGGAATTCTTTGCAGAGCTGACGCATGGCAAGGTTCCGTATCTCATTTTTGTCGGAGCAATCTGCCTGTTCAGTGCAGTGGCTTCCAATGTGGGCTTGGAACAGCTGGTGTCCATTGCAGCACCGATTTTGGATATTGTCTATCCGCCGGCCCTGGTGTTGATTGCCATGTCCTTTTTGCCCGGTGCGCATGACTGGGCTGTACGGTTTTCCGCTTCCGGTGCGCTGTTGTTCAGCCTGCTGACGGCGGTTTCCAGCTATGGCCATGTTGAAATGCCGTTCCTCAAGCAGCTTCCGCTTGCATCGCTGGGGTTTGGCTGGGTTGGCCCGGCAGTGCTGTTTGGCCTGGTGGGAGCAGCAACCGCTCACTTCAGCGCGGCAGATCGCGATCATACAAATTCATCCGCGGCAAACGAATAAGACACAACGGCCCTCGGTGCAGCGCTGCCGAGGGCCGTTCTGAATACAGGAGGATCAAATGGAAGAACACGCAACCCGATACGATTTGACCCAAGGCCCTATAGGAAAAAAGCTTGTGCTGTTTTTTCTGCCCATTGCAGTGGGCACCATGTTTCAGCAGCTGTACAACACTGTGGATGCCATGGTGGTAGGCCGCTTTGTGGGCAAAGAAGCTCTGGCTGCTGTAGGCGGCAGTGCAGCACAGGTTATTGCACTGTGCATTGGATTTTTTGTGGCACTGACAGGCGGTGCCAGCGCAGTCATTGCGCAGCTGATGGGTGCAAAACGCAGTAAGGATGTATCGCAGGCTGTGCATTCGGCTTTGGCGTTCAGCATTTTAGCGGGCATTGTACTCACAGTTGTGGGCGTGCCGCTGGCTCCCCACATTCTGCGCTGGATGAAAACTCCCGAAGATACGCTGCTGCAATCTGTTTTGTATCTGCGGACCTATCTGTGCGGTACAGTGTTTGTGCTGCTGTTTAATATGGGCTCCAGCATTCTGCGTGCCGTGGGTGACTCAAAGCGGCCGTTCTATTATCTGATTGACTGCTGCATCTGCAATATTATTCTGGACGTGTGGTTTGTTGTAGGAATGCACTGGGGCGTTCAGGGCGCTGCATTAGCTACAGTTCTCAGCCAGCTGCTCAGCAGCATTCTGGTCATGGTGCAGCTGTGCCGCACCACAGAGGTCTATCGTGTAAATCTGCGGCAGCTCAAAATGCACCGCCGTGTAACGGAGCACATGCTGCGAATCGGTGTACCCACCGGCTTGCAGGAGAGCATGTACAATGTATCCAACATCATTATTCAGGTGGCAATCAACAGCCTGGGCACGGTGGCCGTTGCGGGTTGGTCGGTAACCACCAAGGTGGACGGCATTTATGTGGCAATCAGCAGTGCACTGGGTGTTGCGATTATGAGCTTTGCCGGCCAGAACTTTGGTGCAGGTAAGCTTGACCGGGTAAAGGCATCGCTGCGTACCAGCCTGATTGTTTTTGAACCGGCAACCCTGATTCTGGGCAGCCTGCTGCTGATTATGTGCAACAAATACCTGTTCATATTTACCGACGATCCGGCGGTTATCGCGGTAACGCAGCAGATTATGTGGATGCTGATTCCCTTCTATGTGGTGTGGACTGTGGTTGAAGCCATTGGTGGTATTCTGCGCGGCGTGGGTGATGCTCTGGTTCCGTTTATCATCACCGGCGTGGGTGTATGTGTGTTCCGCCTGCTGTGGGTTGTAGCGGTGTTCCCGCAGGTGCGCACGCTTCGCGGTCTGCTGGCCTGCTGGCCCGCATCCTGGACGCTTACGGCCATTGCCATGCTGATCTATTATAAGCGGGGCAAGTGGCTTGTACGCCGCCTGAACAGCAGTTTGCCGGACGATGAAGACTGAGCAAAGCCCGCTGGGATAGGCTGCGGCCGAAAACAAATCAAATAAAAAAGCAGTGCCCTGCACCAGTTGGCGCAGGGCACTGCTTTTTATGTAGAAGGTAAGGATGTTACAACACTTCGGCCTCGTACGGGTCATCGGGGTCGTCATCGTCCCATTCTTCACACAGATCCAGAGCCAGCAGATCACGTAATACCTGGCGGATGTTGTCGATACTCATGTACAAAGCCTCCATTCAAAGCCTGTTATTCACAGGGCAATTATTTTTGCTCTTCTATACTATAAGACGATAAAGCAGGACGAAATATTTCATCTTCTGTAAAAAATCTGTTTATTTTTTTGAAAAATGTGGAAGTTCTTACTTTGAGTCCATGCGGCTTAATCATCCTCATCTTCAAAGTTCAGTGCTTTATATTTCTGCGGGTCATGCCCGGTGGCGCTTTGGAGCAGACCCACCAGATCCTGACCATCATCCCGGACATCATCCAGCAGGGCATCGGCAACAAGCTTGCCTTTGTGCAGGATGACTGCGCGGTCAATGAAGGATTCCACCTCTTCCACATTGTGCGTGGTCAGAATGATGGTTTCCTCACCGCGCAGGCTGCCGGCCATCAGCTTGAGAAAATCGCGGCGGGTGAACAGATCCTTGCCCAGGAAAGGTTCGTCCATCAGCAGATATTTTGCGCGCTTTGACATACCGGCGGCAACCTCCACCTTGGCACGCTGTCCGGTAGACATCCTGGAAATGTTCTGCTGTGGGTCAAGATCGAAAAATTCCAGCAGGGACGCATAACGCTGTGCACTGAATCGGGGAAAAAACTGGCTTAAAAACTCACCGTATTCGCTTGGGGTCATGGCGAGAAAGTAGCTGCCCTCGCCGGTGATAAAGGCAATTTCTGCATAGTGTTCCCGCACAGGAGCGCCGTCAAACAGAATTTGTCCGCCGGTCAGATCACTGATGCCTGCGATGGAGCGCAGAAGGGTGCTTTTTCCTGCGCCGTTTTCACCAAACAGCCCAACAATCTGTCCGTCCGGAATGGTGAGCGTGGTGGCCCGAAAGCCCTTGCCGTTTTTCTCGCGCTGTGCACGGGTGCGGCCATAAAGCTTTTCTGCACCTTTCAATTCAATCATATCAGGTACCTCCTGTTATTATCCTGCGAACGGGACCAGGTAAGACGGTTCCGAGAAGTCAAATGGAGCATAATAGGAATCCAGCACACTGGGTTGGACCATGGGCATGGCAAGAACACGGGTTTTGCCATTCTGCCGCAGTCCATGCGGCAAACCGTTCAGAACGTCATCCAGCAAGTCGGCTTTAAGTTCACCGCGGTACAGCAGCTGATCCTTTTCCAGTACATCCAGGTAGATCTGGCCGCCGATGGGCTGCATGGACCAGTCGCCGCGTTCCAATGTGCCGGCAAACCACATAATCAGAGTTTTGGTCCCGGTTTCATCCAGGCGCGCTGTGAGCAAGACAGGGTAATGACCGGTAAACGTAAAGTTTTCGGTTTGCTGCGGCAGGGGTGCGTCAAATCTTCGTACATCCTTTACGGTAAGGCTGCCGTTTTCCAGACGCAGCAGAACAGAAAAATCAAGTGCATTCACCATGGATGTACTGGTGTGCGCATATGCGTGCAGTGTCAGATAGAGGTCATCAAAGCCGTTGGAGGGCTGTGTGAACTGGGTGGATGTGAAACCCCACATCTGGGTGTCATTTTGGGGCAGATCGGTAAGGAATGCGGTTTCAGTGCAGTTCCAGTTGGAATCATAGATGCGGGCTTCCATACAATCCTTCTCAGGACCGGGTACGTTTTCCAGATGTCCATCCGAATTCAGAACAAAGCAGGGGTCCGAAGCGTTGGACTGTGTCAGCACGACAAAGAAATCTCCGATCTGGTGGATACCAACCACCTGGGAAACCTCGCCGGGAGAAAATGTGAGAAGCTCTTTGCTTTCACCTGCGGTGGGAAGATCTGGTTTTGCGTTAGGCGCTTCCAAAGAGCCCATGAGCTCATTTTCGGCGCTGAAATCAGATCCTCTGTTCTGGAACGAGGTGACTTCATACAGCTTGGCACCGCCCCAGGGCAGATTATATGCCACATACAGGGTGTCATCCGCCATGCATTCAACGGTAGACGTGTTTCGGCTGGGCAGAAGTGAGAAAATGTCAAGGTTGGAAAAGCACTGCCAGCTGTTGGTAAATCCCCAGTTGTCATCGCCGTAGGCACTGAACGTAAATTCTTCGGGTTTGCCCTGTACCTCAAGGCCGGTGTCGATTATGGCGTATTCATCCGGAGAATTGGAAGAAAGATTGCAGCGCAGCAGAATCCGCAGACGATCTCCCTGCATAGTCCAGAGATGGACGCCGGCATTTTCAGAGGAATCCCGCTGGGGAGCAGTGAGCTGGGCGCTGGGGGCAGGTACCGGCATAGCATTGGTGTAGCACCAGGCGCCGGAGGCGGTTGGCTGGTTGCGCTGGGAAAGTGCAAGGAACTTTGAATCCAGTTTTCCGTTTTCCAGGGTGAAATGCTGCGCGAAAGCGGAATCGGTCACCATGCCGTCCAGTGTAAAGCCTTGCAGTGCACTGGGGTCACCCTCCACATCCACCAGAACAGGGGCAGTGCCTTTTTGCAGCAGCGCGATGCAGCTGTACCACAAAATGCCGACAATCAGGCACAGAGCCAGCAGGGCATAGAGTGTGCGATGTTTTTTCATGTGCAATCCCTCCTTACAGATTTTTGGACTTGCAAAGACCGTACAGACCGCTTGCAGCGGCAAAAGCGGCCAGGGCCAGCTGCCCGCCGATCAGCAAAAGCTGCACTTGAGCAATCAACCTGTCGTCCGGCAGAAACTGCATCTTGAAGTTGAAAGCCATCAGAGCCAGAACCAGCAGGCCGCAGACGATGAAAGCAAGAATATGTGCAATGCGCCAGCCGCTGCGCCGGCAGGAAATGGACTGAAGGCAGATGACCGGGCAGATCATGGCAGCCAGAATGCTGACAAAGCCCAGCAGACCGGTGGGGAAGATCAGACGCATGAATCCGGAGCGAATCATGGACAGGAACAGTCCGTTTTTGATAAAGGCGGTGTAAGCGGGCAGAATCTCACCGGGCATGGTCAGCGAGTGGAGATAGCGATCGGAGAAAAGGTTGACCATCCAGCAGGAAGGCGTGTAGAGCAGAATGTACCACAGTGCCTGTGCAGCCATCACGGCAGCAATGGCGATGATGCCGCTGACTACCTGTGACCAAAAGACCAAACTCCGCCGGCAGGGCAGTGTCATCATGGTATAAATGGATTTTGCCTTGCCATTCTGGCGAAGAGCGGTGGAATAGTTGATGAATGCAGCCGCAATCATGCAGAGCGGGCAAATGACCAGCGGATATTGCAAAGCAATATAAAAGGGCTGGTACATAATGAAGTCGGGATGCATCCAGGAAATCAGAGCGAGCAGAAGAAATTCAACCGGGCCCATCAGTGCCAGAATCCAAAGCAGCGGCTTTCGGATTGCGTGCAGATTGTATTCCGTCAGAGCTAAAAAGTATTTCAAACAGGTTCCCTCCTTGCGGGCGGCATAACCGACCCGATTCTAACGAATGTGTATTATACGTGTAGTACATGATGGGTATAAAAAATTAATCCTCGTCCCAGATTTCGCTGATCAGGGCGATGGCTTTTTTATAACTCAGGTTGTTTTGCTGAGCCTGCTGAACAAATGCCTCGCAAAGCCCGCGCGTGAGCTCGTTTTGAATCCGGTCAAAAATCTCAGGTGTTACATGAAGGGTACTCAAACGGTTTCCGTCCGTAGTCACAAACCCCTCTTCTTCCATCAAACGATAGGCCTTTTGTACAGTGTTGGGGTTTACGTTGGCCTGCATGGCAATTTCCCGGCGGCTGGGCATGATATCGCCATCCTGAGCTGTCCCCAAAAGGATTTGCCGCTTTACGTGGGCAACCAGCTGCAAATAAACCGGCTGTTTGTCATCCGGCGGCAGGTGCTCGAAAGAAATCATCACTTCACCTCCTGTGTTTGTCTTTCTGAGTGTATTATAGCAGTAGTACACATGAGGCGCAAGAGGGTTTGAAAAAAAGCGTGGAACAGAGAGGGTGTTCCACGCAGCAAGCCGCGTTATTGATACAAAGTGCGTCCGCTGAAAATACACAATGGCTGTTTTGCCTGCCCGGATTCCAGCAGCTGCTGGGCGGCATAAAGTACAGCCCCGGCACTGGGGGCAGCCGGGATACCGTCGGTGTGCAGAACCTGAACGGCCGTGCGTCGTGCCTGACCGCTGGTTACGGCAATCACCCGATCTACAATATACGGATTATAGTTGTCCGGTACGAAGCCAAGCCCAATGCCGGGAATGGTGTGCGTGCCGGTGAAGCCGCCGCTTAAAGCCTGACTTTCATAGGGCTCAACGGCTACGATGCGTACCTCGTTGTGCCAGGCTTTAACAACTTCGCCCACACCGCTGATTGTGCCGCCGCTGCCTACGCCGGCTATAATGGCATCGATGCCGGCGGATTCGATTTCCTCCAGAATACGCGGCCCGGTGATGCGGCGATGATATTCGGGGTTGTCATCATTTGCCAGATGGTTTACGTAATAACCGCTTTCCAGCCGGGCAGTTTCTTTGGCAAGAGCACCGGCTCCGGGCCAGCCCTCCAGTTCACCGCTGAAAAGCATTCTGGCCCCCAGTGCCTCCAGCTGTTCCTGCCGCTGTACGGAAAAATCACGCGGGGCGGTCAGATAAACCGGGTGGCCACTGGCCCGTGCAGCAATCGTCAGGGCAGAAGCAAAGTTGCCGCAGGCCACATCTGCTACGGGCATTCCGGCAGTCAGATCTCCGCGCTGGGCTGCCAGTGCCAGCATTCCCTCGGCTAAACCATCCTTGGCTGTGCCGGTGGCTCCGCCAAAGTCCAGATAGGCCAGTGGTGCTGTATGAAGCCCCAGCTCCCGCGCAAAACCGGAAAGCCGCACGATGGGGCAGGAATATAAAGCCTGATAAAAACGATTGAGAACTGCCATGACAGAGCCTCCCTTCCAAAGGTGCTGACAGATGTGTGCCCTATATTATATACATTATATAGCAGAAACCGCCCGCGCTGTAAAGCGGCCCTGTTTCGAGAGCCTTTCCGGCAGGTAAAATAAGCACGCAGAAACACTTGTCCGGTTGCACAAAAAGAAACAGAAAATTTTGTAAGATCCGGGTTGACAAGGCCAGATGAGTTTGATATAATTCATATGCTGTAAAGCGAAAGGCTTTACATGGAAGTGAAAAGCCTTTACGGAAAACAGCTGATTTGGCAAAGGGAGGTGCGCGCGTTGGCCAAAAACCTGGAGATCTCCTATCTTTTGGATTTTTACGGCGACGTGCTCACACAAAAGCAGCGCGAAGTGCTGGAACAGTACTATAACGATGATTTGTCCCTGGCCGAAATTGCTGATAACTTCGGAATTACCCGTCAGGGTGTGCGCGACTCTATTAAGAGAGGCGAGAGCACCATTCTGGAACTGGAGCAGAAGATCGGGTTTGCAGCCCGGTACCGTCAGATGCGCAGGCAGATGACACGGCTGGAAGATCTGGCCCGGGAAATTAAATTCTGCAATTCCGGAAACTACAGCCAAAATGAAGAAATCGACCGCGCCGCCGGCGAGATGCTGGATATCTTGGGCGCGCTCAGCGAGTAACAGGCAGGGGGAGAGACCATGGCGTTTGATTCACTGGCCGACCGCCTGGCCGGCGTTTTTAAAAAGCTCAAAGGTAAGGGCAAGCTTTCCGAGGCAGACATCAAGGTTGCCATGCGCGAAGTGCGTATGGCCCTGCTGGAAGCCGATGTAAACTACAAGGTGGCCAAGGATTTCTGCGCCAGCGTCAGCGAGCGCGCCATGGGCCAGGAAGTTATGGAAAGCCTGACTCCTGCACAGCAGGTTGTCAAAATTGTAAACGAAGAACTCACTACACTGATGGGCGGCGAAGAGGCTGCCCGCATCCGCATCAAGTCCAAGCCCCCTACGGTGCTGATGATGTGCGGCCTTCAGGGTAACGGTAAAACCACCCATGCCGCCAAGCTGGGCAAATGGTTCCTCAGTCAGGGCCATCGCCCGCTGCTGGTAGCCTGTGACGTTTACCGTCCGGCGGCTATTGATCAGCTGCAGGTTGTGGGCAAACAGGCCGGCGTTCCTGTGTTCGCCATGGGCACCGAAAAGCCTGAAATCATTGCCAAAAAGGCAGTGGCCCACGCTAAGGACTACGGCAACGATGTGGTGATTATCGATACCGCCGGCCGTCTGCACGTTGACGAAGAGCTGATGGCAGAGCTGGGCCGCATTCGTGAAGCTGTGGAAGTGGACGAGGCTCTGCTGGTTGTGGATGCCATGGCCGGTCAGGACGCGGTAAACGTGGCCAAAGCCTTCAATGAGAAGGTGGGCATCGACGGCATTATTCTTACCAAGACCGATGGCGATACCCGCGGCGGTGCAGCACTGAGCGTGCTGTCCGTTACCGGTAAGCCCATCAAGTTCCAGGGCACCGGCGAAAAGCTGGAAGATCTGGAAGTATTCCACCCGGCCCGTATGGCCAGCCGAATCCTGGGCATGGGCGATGTGCTCACTCTGATTGAGAAGGCACAGAACACCATGGACCAGAAAAAGGCGGATGAAACTGCCCGGCGCATGATGCAGAATAAGTTCGATATGAACGATATGCTGGATCAGCTGGGTCAGATGAAGAAGATGGGCGGCGTGGGTGCCATGCTGGCCATGATGCCCGGCGGCAATCAGATCGACCCGGATCAGATCGATGAAAAGGCTTTTGTACACATCGAGGCCATCATCCAGAGTATGACCCCGGCCGAGCGCGCAAAGCCCAGCATCATCAATCCCAAGCGCAAGCGCCGCATTGCGGCAGGCAGCGGCACTTCGGTGGAAGAAGTAAACCGGCTGCTGCGTCAGTTTGAGATGATGCAGAAAATGATGAAGCGCATCAAAAAGAATCCCAAGGCTTTCAGCCGCAGAATGGGAATGGGCGGTTTCATGTAAGCCCTGTAAGATAAGGTATGACCCAAGCTGCTCTGCGGCCCCGGGTTTATACAATAGATGGGTTCTGCGGAATCCGATGTTGCCCCAGCAGGGGCCGCAACAATAAATAGGAGGTGACAGAAATGGCTGTTAAGATTAGACTGCGTCGCATGGGTGCCAAGAAGGCTCCTTTCTACCGTGTGGTGGTGGCTGATAGCCGCTTCCCCCGCGATGGTCGTTTCATCGAGGAGATTGGTTACTACGATCCTACCAAGGAGCCGTCCGTGATCAACATCGATGGTGAGAAGGCTAAGAAGTGGATCGCCAATGGCGCTCAGCCCACTGATACTGTGCGCGTGCTGCTGAAGAAGTCCAACGTTCTGTAATCAGAGGAGGAAACTTCATGCAGGAATTGTTGCTCGCCGTGGCAAAGGGCCTGGTCGAAGAACCCGACGCGGTGTCCGTCACCGTGGATGAGCCTCGTGAAGATGGCACCATTGTGTACCACCTGAGCGTGGCCGAGGGCGACATGGGCCGAGTCATCGGCAAACAGGGCCGCATCGCCAAGGCCATCCGCATTGTAATGCGGGCGGCTGCCGTTCGGCAGGGCGAGAAGGTCATGGTCGAGATCGACTGAATGAAAAAGGCCCTTTGCATCTGCTGCAAAGGGTCTTATCTTTTTTATACAAGCGCCCGCGGCGGCGCGATCCTAACTTTATTGACGGAGGTACCCGGATGAAAGAATATCTGGAAGTGGGTCAGGTGGTATCTACCCACGGAGTAATGGGCGAGATGAAGGTTCAGCTCTGGTGTGATGATGCCGCGTTCCTGGCCAAGTTTAAAACTCTGTACGGCTCGGATCAGGGCGCGCCCGCCTGGAAGGTGCGGGGTGTGCGAGCCAACAAGAATATGGCTCTGCTCACTTTGAACGGTGTGGATGACATGGATGCAGCCCGCGCTATGGTGGGCACGGTGCTGTATATCGCCCGCAAAGATGCAAAGCTGCCCAAGGGCCGCTACTTTGTGCAGGACCTGATTGGCCTGGAAGTGCGCGATGCCGCCACCGGTCGTGTGTACGGCAAGGTGAAAACGCTGACGCATCCGGCTGCACAGGACATCTATACCGTGGAAGCCGAGGATGGTCAAACATATATGTTCCCCGGTGTGCCGGAATTTTTAAAGAAGCTGGCTCCGGAAGAGGGATATTTGCTGGTAGCACCCATTCCCGGTATGTTCGGCGACGCGGAAAGCGGTGATCAGGCATGATGAGAATTGATATTGCGACCCTGTTCCCGGATGTCTGCCAGGCATTTTTGAATGAGAGCATTCTGGGCCGCGCCACCCGCAACGGATATATCGAGACCCATTGCCACCAGATCCGTGACTACACCACCAACCGCCAGCATCAGGTGGATGATTACCCCTATGGCGGCGGCTGCGGTATGGTGATGAATGCCCAGCCCATTCATGACTGCTGCCAGGCCATCATCGAAGAGGTGCAGGCACAGGGACGACCCCGCCCGCATATTATCTTTATGACGGCGGCCGGCCAGCGCTTCAGCCAGGAAAAGGCAAAGGAGCTGGCTCAGTATGATGACCTGCTCATGGTCTGCGGCCATTATGAAGGCATGGACGAGCGGGTGATCGAAGAGCTGGCAGATGAGGAAATCAGTATTGGTGATTATGTGCTTACCGGCGGTGAACTGGCCAGCCTGGTGGTGGCCGATGCTGTGCTGCGTTTGCAGCCCGGCGTGCTGGCTGAACCGCAGGGCTATCAGGAAGAGAGCCACTGGAATGGCTTGCTGGAATATCCTCAGTACACCCGTCCGGAAGAGTGGAAGGGCCGTCGGGTTCCGGCGGTGCTGCTCAGCGGAAATCACGGAAAAGTGGATGAGTGGCGTGCTGAAAAAAGCCTGGAACGCACGCGCGAACGTCGGCCGGATCTTTATGCAGCTTATCTGGAAGCCAAGGACAAAAAGTGAAATGATGTTGTGCATAATGACAAGAAGTTACATCGAAATCGGACTTTTGCACAAGGAAAGTTGAAAACCTTTGTGCAGATGTGCAGATGAAGTTGAAAACTAATTGGTGATTATGCCAAAACTGGGTGGCGGTTCAGCATGGCCTTTTGCTGAAGTGCCAAAAATGTGAAAAAATACTGTACATTAGTGACAGTTTGGACTAAAATAAGGTCGGTGCCTAATATTTGGCCTAACCAGATAGTCGAAAGCTACCAAAATCTTTATGAATTAGGAGCGTACCGAGTATGTATGTAAAAGAAGTTACCGTAGAAAATCAGGTTGGGCTGCATGCCCGTCCCGCAACCTTCTTTATCCAGAAGGCAAATGAGTATAAGGCATCCATCTGGGTTGAGAAGGAAGAGCGCCGCGTAAACGCCAAGAGCCTGTTGGGCGTTCTGTCCCTGGGCATCGTGGGCGGCACCAGCATCCGCATTATCGCCGACGGCGCTGATGAGCAGGCTGCAGTGGACGGCCTGGTAAAGCTGGTTAACAGCGGCTTTGCCGAGTAATCAAACACTTTGATGCATCACAGGGGGCGGACCAGTTCCGCCCCCTGTTTTTGGCATCTTCAGGGGTTCTTTGCATCCTATTTTATTGTTAAAAGGGGGACGTTTCGTGACAAAGCAGGAGCTGTATCAAAAGGCAAAAATGCTGCCGCTATTGCCTGGCGTCTATATCATTCGTGATAAGCACGACGAGATTATTTATATCGGCAAGGCAAAGCGTCTTCGCATACGGGTCAGCCAGTATTTCCGCGAAGGGGTGCCCCACGATGCAAAGGTCACCAAAATGATCCAGCACGCGTTTCAGTTTGATGTGATCGTCTGCCAGAGTGAATTTGAGGCCCTTGTGCTGGAAGCAAGCCAGATAAAAGCGCATACCCCGAAATACAACATCCTTCTAAAGGATGATAAGGGCTACAGTTATGTGAAGGTGACCAAAGAACCGTATCCGCGTTTGTCGGCTGTGCTGCAAAAGGAGGATGATGGTGCAGAATACATCGGCCCGTATACCAGCAGCTTTGCTGTGCGGGAGATGGTGGAAACCGCCCAGAATTCCTTTTTGCTGCCCCGCTGCAATCGGGTGTTCCCGCGGGACATTGGAAAGGGCCGTCCCTGCCTGAATGCACATATCGGAAAATGTATGGCGGTGTGCAGCGGCAAAATCAGCCGTGAGGCTTATAATGAAGCAGTTCAGGGCGCTGTGCGCATGATCCGTTACGGCAAGCGGGATATTGTAAAGACCCTGGAACAGCGCATGGAGGAAGCAGCAGAACGGCTGGATTTTGAACAGGCGGCACTGCTGCGGGATCAGATTGCGGCCATCCGAAAGGTATCGGCAGGGCAGAAGGTAGTCATCAGCGAGGATACCAACATGGATGTGATTGCCTTTGCGGGTACAACCTATGCGGTGTGTGCAGCTATTTTGCGCTATCGCCAGGGCCGGCTGACCGATAAGCGGGAATTTCTGTTTCACGATACCACCGATCTGGATGCGCTGCGGGAAGAGTTTTTGCCGCGGTATTATCTGGATGAGGAGGACATCCCGCGTACCATTGCAGTGGATGCAATGCCCGAAGGGCATGAAGCATTGATTCAGCTGCTGGGGGAAACGCGGGGCAGTCAGGTGCACCTGTATGTTCCACAGCGGGGTGATGTAGCCAAACTGGTAAATATGGCTTATACCAATGCGGTGGAACGGCTTGCACGGGAGAGCGGCCGCTACGCAAAGGAAGAGCGTCTGCTGGATGAAGCGGGCCGCGTTCTGGGTCTGGCAAAAGCCCCGGCACTGATCGAAAGCTATGATATATCCAACTGGGGCGATGGTACCAGCGTGTGCGGCATGGTGGTTTTCCAGGACGGCAAGCCCAAAAAGAGCGGCTATCGCAAATTCAAAATGAAAACCGTGGCAGGAACAGATGACTATGCCAGTATGGCGGAAACTCTGTCCCGCCGGGCTGCGGAGTATGAGCGGCTGAGCGCAGAGAACAGCAGCAATCAGTTTGCGCAGAAGCCGGATGTGATTCTTCTGGATGGCGGCAAGGGCCAGGTGAGTGCAGTGCAGGCAGCACTGCGCGGAACAGCGCTGGCCGACGTTCCGCTGTTCGGCATGGTCAAGGATGATAAACACCGTACACGGGCTATTGTGACGGCCGAGGGCGGTGAAATTGCCATCAGTATGCACCGGAATATTTTTACCTTTATTACGGCTATTCAGGATGAAACGCACCGCTTTGCCAATGTGTACCGGCAGCAGCAATATAATAAAAAGTCTTACAGCAGCAGCTTGACGCAGATTCCCGGTGTGGGCCCGGCAGCGGCTAAAAGCCTGATGCAGCACTTTAAAACCGTGGGGGCTGTTCGGCAGGCAGATACCCAGCAGCTGCGTCAGGTTAAGGGAATCGGCCCAGCGCTGGCTTCGACCATTTTCGCGTATTTCCACCCGGATGCTGCCCTTGACAAGGTAAGACAAAACCCGGATAATTAAAGTTCACAGGAATGATGTAAAGGAGGCTTTTGCCATGCGCGTGATCGCAGGAACCGCACGAGGTACAAAACTGCAGGCTCTGCCTGGAGAAGATGTGACCCGCCCCACAGTGGACCGGGTTAAGGAGGGAATGTTCAGTGCCCTCCAGTTTATTCTGCCGGGTTCCCGCGTGCTGGATCTGTTTGCAGGCAGCGGCCAGCTGGGAATTGAGGCTCTGAGCCGCGGCGCAGCCCACTGCACATTTTTGGATCGTGACCCCGGCGCAGTGAAAGTGGTGCGTGCCAATGTGAAGGCAGCAGGCCTGCTGGAACGGGCAGATGTTCATGCAGGTGAGGCGGTCAGCTTTTTGCGCACCGCCGGTGAACAGTATCATATTGTATTGCTGGACCCGCCTTATCGTCATGGAACGCTGGAGCAGATTCTGCCGCTGGTGGATGCAGTTACCCTGCCCGGCGGCACGGTGCTCTGCGAGAGTGAACGGGATGCCCATCTGCCCGAGCAGTGCGGTGAGCTGACGATGAAGAAACAGTATCGGTACGGAACGGTACTGGTAACGCGATATGAGAAGTAAGGAGAGCAGGAACGATGAATGTAGATGAATTGCTGGATCTGATGGAAGAGGTTCTCGAGGAAGGCACAGGCGTACCCTTCAGCGGCGGCAAGCGTATGGTGGACGTGGACAAGGCACGGGACATCATTGATGAAGTGCGACAGAACCTGCCCATGGAAGTGCGTCAGGCCAAGGCCATTGTGAATGATCGGGCAGACATCATTGCCGATGCACGCCGTGAGGCAGAAGCACTGGTGCGCAAGGCAGAGGATCGTGTGCGCGTGATGGTAAGCGAGCAGGAAATTGTAAAGGCTGCCCAGCAGCGCGCAGCAGAGCTGCTGAATACGGCACAGGGCCAGGCACGTGATATGCGCCTGACCGTGACCGAATACTGTGAAAATATGCTGCGCTCCACCGAGGAGCAGATGGCACGCAGCGCCGCAGAGATCAAGACGCTGCGTGCAAACCTGCGCCAGACGGCTAAGGGCGGCAACTAAACCTTTGAGAATATCATAATGAACCCGGCGGCGGGCAGCAGAATGTGGTAATTTTGCTGTCTGCCGCTTTTCTATACCCATTTTTCACCACGCGGTGAAGTTTTGAAATAGGTGTATGTGAAAAACGTGCAGAGAAGGCGGGAAGTCTGTCGAAACAGCGCAAAAGTTTGGGATAAAGTGTCGGAAGCAAGCGGATTTTTAATCGGTGAAGAATCAGTGGAAAATTATGCCAGGGGCTTGAAATCAAGGCATCCAGCCAGTATAATGAAAATAAAAGTGGGTAAAAGTGGGGCGAAGTGGGTGGAGAGCCCGCGCCCGGCTCAAAGCGATGCTGACAAGGAGGTTGCGGCCATGTTGATGGGCGAGTATAACTATTCCATCGACGATAAAGGCCGCATGAATTTTCCTGCAAAATTCCGCGAAGAGATGGGTTCCACCTTTGTAGTTACCCGCTGGCTGGATCATTGCCTGGTGGCATTTCCCATGCAGGAATTTGAAAAAATGGCCGACAGCTTTTCACAGCGCAGTATGGCCAAAAGCCGGGACATCCAGCGCTTTTTGTTTTCCGCAGCTGAAGAGGTAAAGCCGGACAAGCAAGGCCGGATTCTGCTTCCGGCAGTGCTGCGCAAACACGCAGGTCTTACCAAAGATGTTACCATCATCGGCAACCGGAACCACGCGGAAATCTGGGATACCGCTGCATGGGAAGCTTATAACCAGCAGCTTCTGGAAAACGATGCGGACCTGGCTGCCGCAATGGAAGAGCTGGAGTTCTGAACTTATCAATGAAACCTTGAAAGGGGACGTGCCTTATGTTGGAATTCAGTCATGTCCCGGTACTGTTGCAGGAGTGCCTGGATGGCCTGGCCATTCGTCCGGATGGAATTTATCTGGACGGAACTGCTGGCGGTGCGGGCCATTCGCGCCAGATTGCGCTTCGTCTTACTACCGGTCGCCTGGTCAGCCTGGATCAGGACCCGGATGCAGTAATTACCGCTACTGAGCGGCTGAAAGGTCTGCCGGCCACAGTGGTGCAGACCAATTTCCGCAACGCCAAAACGGCGCTTGCGGGTTTGGGAATTGAGCAGATTAACGGTGCCCTGCTGGACCTGGGCGTTTCCAGCCATCAGCTGGATGACCCGGAGCGCGGCTTTTCCTATCGGGCGGATGCACCGCTGGATATGCGCATGAGTCAGCAGGGAGCCACGGCAGCAGATCTGGTGAACAGTGCCGATCGTGAAGAGCTGACACGCATCCTGCGCGAATACGGCGAGGAACCTTATGCATGGGCCATTGCCGGCAAGATTGTGCAGCGCCGTGAGGAGCAGCCGATTCTGACCACACTGCAGCTTGCAGATATAGTGGCCAGTGCAATGCCGCCGGCAGAGCGGCGCAAAAACAAAAATCCCAGCCGACGTACCTTCCAGGCGCTGCGCATTGCCGTAAACAGCGAACTGGATGTGCTCAGCGAAGGCCTGGATAATATCTTTGATTGTCTGGCCCCCGGCGGACGGTTTGCGGTGATCACATTCCATTCGCTGGAGGATCGCCTGGTTAAAAACAAGTTCCGCCTGTGGGCTACGGCCTGCACCTGCCCGCCGGAATATCCGGTATGTGTGTGCGGCGGCAAGGCAAAGGCAAAGCTCATTACCCGCAAGCCCATTGTGGCCGCGCAGGAAGAGCAGGAGCAGAATCGGCGCAGCCGCAGCGCGAAATTGCGGGTATTGGAAAAAATCTAAGCTGTCGGTCTTGTATCATAAAGGCACAGCAGCATGAAAGGTGGCAACGGGAGCATGGCACAGCATAATGAAGCGTATGATCTGCGCGTATTTGAAAATCGCACAGAACAGCGCACCTCCCGTATGGAAGTTCGTAAGGGCAATAACAATCAAAAACTGAAAGCGCGGTTGGCACACTTGCGCACGGCGGCGGTTGTCGGTCTGCTTGTCGTGCTGATGACCGGCTTTCTGAACAGCCAGGCCACGCTGACTGAGCTGACTACAGAGATGCAGCGCACACAGCGCAAGATGACTACAGCACTCAGTGAATACGATTATCTGGCCAGCGTGATGGACAGCAAAACCAGCGTGAAAAATGTGGAAGAAATTGCACGTTCACAGCTGGGTCTGGTCAAGCTGGATCGGAGTCAGATCACCTACGCCACTCTGGAGGAGGAAAGTGTGATCACCCTGCCCAGGTCGGGGCTCCGGTACAAACTGGATCAGCTGCAAAACGACCTGCTCAGCATCATGGATTATCTGAATCCGTAAAAGCGTGCGTGCAGCACGCTTTTTCGGTTTATAGGCACGGGAACGCATTTCCCCGGAAAAGGAAGAACAATGACCAACCCCAAAAACAATCGTGTGATAAAAAGAAAAAAACAAACACGGCAGGGCGTGCCCCGTGCGTTGCAGTTTCGCAGCTACGTGGCATTGGCCCTGTTTGTTGTGCTTGGCTTCGGTGTTCTGATCGGCCGCCTGTATATTCTGCAAATCCGCGATTTTGAAAAATATCGCTCAAAGGCCGCAGCGCAGCAGCTGAAGGATGTAACGCTTACGCCGGAACGCGGTCAGATTCTGGATGCAAACGGCAAGGTGCTGGCCAAAAGCACCATTGTGTGGGACATCACAGCGGATCCCAGCCAGATTAAGCCCGGCAAAACCCAGGAAGGCGATACCACTGATGCAGCAACTCGTGTGCTGCGCAAAATTCAGGCGGCAAGTGGTGAGCTGGCGCAGCTGCTGAATATGGAATACGATGAAGTGTATCAGCTGCTTTCCCAAACGGACAGCCAATATGTGGTGCTGAAGAAAAAGGTGGAAAAGCCGGTTGCGGATCAGGTAATGGAGCTGGCGGATCAGTTGGATTTGCCGGTCAGTGCAGTGCAAAGTACCAAACGCGAGTATCCTTACGGTGCATTTGCGGCAAGTATTCTTGGCTTCTGCGATGCAGACGGTGTGGGCTTTTACGGCCTGGAACAATACTATCAGGATGAGCTGGCCGGTGTGCCCGGCCGCATGATTACGCTGCGCAACGGTATGGGCCGCCAGATGTCCGACGAAGATGCAGAGGTATACGATGTGCGTGACGGCAGCACCCTGCATCTGACCCTGGATGCAAATATTCAGGCGATTGCGGAAAAGTATCTGGAAACCGCCATTAAAATCCGAAATGTACAGGATCGCGGCATTGCTATGGTCATGGATGTGAATACCGGTGAGATTCTGGCGATGGCGGTGAAACCCGACTTTGACCCCAATCAGCCGTATGAAATTTACGATCCGGGCTACGCCGCTCAGCTGGAAGGCGTTACAGATCCGGAAGAATATACAAAGCTGCAGGGACAGCTGCGCGAGCTGCAATGGAAAAACAAGGCTATTACGGATCTGTACTATCCCGGATCGGTTTTTAAGATTATTACAGCGGCGGCATCGCTGGATTCGGGTGTGTGTACGCCGGGCACAGGCTTTTCCTGTGAACCCGGTTTCAACGTAATGGGCCAGCCGTTCAGCTGTGCGGAAAATGCGGTGCACCACGGTCAGGATATGTCACATGCACTGCGCAACAGCTGCAACCGCTATTTTATTCAGGTGGGTCAGAAATTAGGACCCCAGCGCTTTTTTGATTACTTTAATGCCTTTGGCTTTACCGAACCCACAGGGGTGGACCTTCCCAGTGAGCAGCGCTATCCTTCTTATTACGGAGTTGAGGGCCTGCGCCCGGTGGAATTGGCCACGGTCAGCTTTGGCCAGGGCAACAAGATCACCCCGCTGCAAATGATTACCGCTGCCAGCGCAGTGGTGAACGGCGGGTATCTGGTTCAGCCGCACATTGTCAGCTCCATCACGGATGCTCACGGAAATCTGGTTAAGAAAATTGAACCAACCGTGAAACGTCAGGTCATCAGTGAAGAAGTGAGTGCGCAGGTAGTTAATATGATGCGCACCGTGATTGACAACGGCCGTCAGGGTGCCCCCGGACGCAATGCCTACGTTGCAGGCTATGACATTGCCGGTAAATCCGGTACCAGTGAGAAGCTGGATACTCCTCGCATTGAAGACGGTGCGCTGGAGGTTGCTTCCAGCTTTTTGGGCGTTCTTCCTGCCAACGATCCGCAGATTGCGGTACTGGTCATTCTGGATGACCCCCGTTATGGCAAAAACTTCGGCTCTCAGCTGGCAGCTCCCGTAGTGGGCAACATCATCAGCGAAGTTGCTCCGTATCTGGGTCTTGCCACCGATCCCAATTTGCAGGCATCGGCTACGGTCAAGGTGCCCAATCTGCTGGGCAAGGGCGACGACAGCAGCTGGTCCATGGCACAGGTGGAACTGAACAAACTGGGCCTGTCGCACCGCGTGGTGGGCAATGGCGAAACTGTGCAGTGGCAGTATCCGTATGAAGGCGAAAACGTGCCGGCAGGAACAACAGTGTATCTTTATACGGATACCACCGAGAATGCCGTTGTCACAGTGCCGGATGTGCTGAATAAGCCTGCGGAACAAGCAGTACAGATGCTGCAGTCCGGCGGCTTGAACGTGCAGGTAAACGGACCGCCCGGCGGTATGGTCACCAGCCAGAGTGACGCGGGCGGCACCGAGGCACCCATGGGCAAGATTATAACCATTACAACGGCAGATGAAAACGTGCCGGAATGATGGAATGGCCCGTCCGGTGCATATAGTGCACTGTGGCATGATGGGCACAGATGAAACGAAGAGGAGGATATACAGATGCAGAAGATCGCAGCAGATCAGTTGATGGCAGGCCTTGTCAAAGCGGGCAGCCAGCCGATCAGTGCGGTGGTAACCGACAGCCGTAAGGTCGTACCGGGATGCGTGTTCGTGTGCTTTCCCGGCGAAACATTTGACGGCCACAATTTTGCGGTAAAGGCAGCCCAGGCGGGTGCCGAGTATGTGGTGGTCAATCACCCGGTGGAGGGCCTTGATCCTCAAAAGGCCGTGCTCTGTGAAAGCAGTCACCGGGCCATGGTGCAGATGGCCTCGAACTACCGCGCACAGTTCAGCCCCAAAATTATCGGCGTTACAGGCAGTGTGGGCAAAACCACCACAAAGGAGTTCTGCTATGCGGTGCTCAGCGCCTTCGGAAATGCCCTGAAAACAGAGGGCAACCAGAATAATGAAATCGGCCTTCCCAATACGCTTTTCCGTATGGACGAGCAAACAGAATACGCTGTGGTCGAAATGGGCATGAGCGCTCTGGGAGAGATTGATCGTCTGACCCGTGCAGCACGGCCCAGCGCCGGAATTATCACCTGCATCGGCACCAGTCATTTGCAGAATCTGGGCAGCCGGGAAAACATCTTAAAGGCAAAGCTGGAAATCTGTGCGGGTCTGCCGGACGGCGCTCCGCTGGTACTGAATGCAGACGATGAATATTTGCCCTGTGCGCATCTGCCCAGTCGGCTGCGCCCGGTATGGTTTGGCCTGAACAGCCCGCTGTGCGATGTCACCGCCCGGAATATTCAGGACGAGCCGGAAGGACAGCGCTTCATTCTGGTGGATAAAGAGCACGGCGAATTTGAAGCCTATATCCCGGTGATCGGCCGGCACAATCTGGTGGATGCTCTGGCAGCTTATACGGCAGCAACCCGTCTGGGTCTGGATGCGGCCCGTGCAGCTGCGGCATTGGCGGATTATAAAAGCACTGGTATGCGCCAGCATCTGGTGGAGCATAACGGCGTCAAGGTGATTGAGGATTGCTACAATGCCAGCCCGGACAGTATGCGTGCGTCGCTGACCATGTTCCGTCAGGTTCCGGCGGCACGGCGGTTTGCGCTGCTGGGCGATATGCTGGAGCTGGGGGATTACAGCGAACAGGCGCACCGAGAGGTAGGTGAACTTGCGGCACAGTCTGGTTTGAGCGAAGTGTTCGCCTATGGCGGCAAAATGGCTCAGCGCATTGCGCTTGCTGCGGCAGACAAGGGACTGAAAGCGCAATATTTTGATACGCCCGAGGCAGCAGCACGCGCCATCTGGGAAAGCGTGCGTCCGGGGGATGCTCTGCTGGCCAAGGCAAGCCGCGGCATCGCGCTGGAAAACGTACTTCGATTGTATTATAATTACGAAGCCGGCGAGGGCGCAGAGTCCTGACCGGATAAAAGATCTGGATAAGATAGGGGATTATCATCATGGTGAAATATGCATTGGGCCTGGCAGCAATTTGCGGATTTTTGATTACCGCTGCCGCCGGCTCGGTTATCGTACCGTTTCTGCGGCGTTTGAAAGCGGGCCAGTCCATCAAGGAAATTGGTCCCACCTGGCACAAGAAGAAGGAAGGAACCCCCACAATGGGCGGCCTTTGCTTCATCCTGGGCAGCACAGTGGCGCTGGGCCTTGCATGGGGCCTGGTGGCTTTTAAGCAGCCGGATGCTCTGGCAGGCAATGCAACCCACAATATGCTGCTTGCAATGTTCTCGGCGTTTGCCTTTGGTGCCGTGGGCTTTTGGGATGACTACGTGAAGGTGGTAAAAAAACGCAATCTGGGCTTGAAAGCCTGGCAGAAAATTGTTCTGCAGGTAGCCATTACTGCCGCACTGATGGGCGGCCTGGCTGTAACCGGAACGCTGACCACGGTGGTAGTGCTGCCGTTTATCGGCACGGTGGATCTGGGAATTGCATTTTATCCCATCGCCTTCCTGCTGATTATCTTTATGGTGAACGCCGTCAATCTGACCGATGGCATTGACGGTCTGGCTACCAGCATTACCTTTGTGGTCATGCTGGGCTATCTGGTGCTTACCAGCCTGCTGGGCTTCTTCCATCTGAGCCTGTGGGCCACGGCCCTGGCGGGCAGCTGTGCCGGATTCCTGCTGTGGAACTTCTATCCGGCCAAAACCTTTATGGGCGACACCGGCAGTATGTTCCTGGGCGGTGCAGTCACTGCACTGGCGTTCTGCATGGGCCGTCCGGAGCTGCTGTTCTTTATGGGATTTGTATATATCTGCGAAGCCGGCAGCGTGGTGATTCAGGTTACCTACTTCAAGCTGACGCACGGTAAGCGCATTTTCAAAATGACTCCCATCCATCACTCTTTTGAGCTGAGCGGCTGGAGCGAAGTGAAAATCGACTATGTGTTCTCCGCAGTGGCGCTGTGCTTTGTGCTGCTGGGAATCCTGTTTGTCTATGTTAATTAAGAGCCTTTGCGCTCTGAATGTGTTTGAAAGGGGGCTCTGCTGTTGACTCGATCACAACCTGCCCGCAGGAATCAAAAACGTACCGGTCGGCTGGTGGTTGAGTCCACGGGCCACCGTCCACGCATTTTTTATCGCAATCCGGGCCCGCTGAATACGGGCCTTGTGGCAACTCTGGCGGTGATCCTGATGTTCGGTCTGATCATGCTGTTCAGCGCCAGCTATGCCACCGGCTATTACCGTATGGGCAACAGCTTCCATTATATTGTACCGCAGCTGTTCTATGCGGTTGCCGGCTTCGGTGTAATGTATGTGGTATCACTGGTGGACTATCACTGGCTGCGGCATCATCTGCTGCTGGCATATGCGATAACGTTTGTGCTGCTGATTGTGGTGCTGTTCATGCCGCCCATTCACAGCCATCGCCGCTGGATTAACATTCGCGGTTTGCCCACCATTCAGGTATCTGAGATTGCCAAGTTTGTCCTTGTGCTGGTGGAAGCACATGTCATGGATGCCCACCGCCATAAAATGGGTACATTTAAATATGGTGTGGCCCTGCCGGTTTTGCTGGCAGTGCCGTTCTGGCTGGCAATCCTGCCGGAAACTCACTACTCGGCCATTATCCTGCTGGGCTGTATGCTGATTACCATGATGTGGGCAGCAGGTACGCGTATTGCCTGGTTCGGCCTTGGCATCTTCGGCATGGGCGGATTTGCAAGCCTGATTCTGCTGACCGGCCGCAGCTACATCGAAGACCGTTTCAGCGGCTGGCTGGACCCGTTTTCGGACGTGCTGAATACCACCCGTCAAACGGCACAGAGCCTGTATGCGGTGGGCAGCGGCGGTCTGTTCGGCCTGGGCCTTGGCAACAGCCGGCAAAAGCATCTGTGGCTGCCGGAAGCCACTAACGATTTCATTTTTTCCATCCTGTGTGAAGAACTGGGCTTTGCGGGAGCGGTGCTCTGCATCGGTTTGTTTGCAGCTTTGATTATACAAGGTGTAATTATTGCAATGAATGCTCCGGATTGTTTTGGCGCTTTGATCGGTGTGGGCATTGTGGCACAGATCAGCTGGCAGGTTCTGTTCAATATTGCGGTGGTGACCAATACCATTCCCAATACCGGTATCAGTTTGCCGTTCTTCTCGTCGGGTGGTACCAGTTTGGTGATGCTGTTGGGTGAGATGGGCGTTCTGCTCAGCATAGGCAGGGCAGGCAACGCACGTAACGCACGTAAAATAGAGAAAGAAGCCAGAGCGGCGGCCAAGGCGGAAGAGAAGCTGCCGCGGTCAGGAGGAAACGAATGAAAGTTTTGATTGCAGCCGGCGGAACAGCCGGACATATCAATCCGGCACTGGCCATTGCCGGTGCTTTGAAAGAAGCCTGCCCGGATGCGGACATCCATTTTGCAGGCAGGCGCAAGGGAATGGAGTACGGCCTGGTAACCAAGGCGGGGTACCCCTTCCATCATATTGAGGTAAACGGAATCCAGCGTAAGCTGACACCGAAAAACATTCTGCGGAATATCGAAGCGGTGTATCATCTGGCTTTGTCGGCTCCCCGTGCAAAGAGCATGATCCGTCAGATTCAGCCGGATCTGGTGATTGGATGCGGCGGCTATGTGAGCGGCCCGGTGGTGCGCACTGCTGCAAAGCTGGGCATTAAAACGGCTATCCATGAGCAGAATGCATTTCCCGGCGTGACCAACAAGCTGCTGGCCAAGGATGTGGACATTGTGTTTTCCGCAGTGCCCGCCGCAGTGGAAAAGCTGGGAGCACCGGAAAAGACAGTGGTCGTAGGCAACCCGGTTCGGCCTGAGATTTTCGGGCAGGACCGCGCAGTAGCTCGTGCCATGCTGGGCGCAGGTGACCGCACGGTGATCCTGAGCTTTGGCGGCAGCCTTGGTGCCCGCCGCATCAATGAGGTTGTGGCAGACCTGGCTGCCTGGGAACAGAAAAACCACAAAAATGTACTGCACATCCACGCAACGGGCAGCCGTGGCGTAGAATTGTTCCAGCGCCTGGGGATGGAAAAAGGATTTGCACCGGGCCAAAGCCTGATGGTAAAGGAATATATTGACAATATGCCGCAAATGCTGGCAGCAGCGGATTTGGTCATCAGCCGGGCCGGTGCGCTGACTCTGGCAGAGCTGGAGGCTGTGGGCCGTGCATCCATTCTGATTCCCAGCCCCAACGTTGCCGAAAATCATCAGTATTACAATGCGCTGGAGCTGGAAAAGGTCGGCGCAGCACAGGTGATCGAAGAGAAGAATCTTACCGGTCAGACACTGATTGACGCAGTGCAGAAAATGATTGCAGATCCCGGCGAACTGGCCGCCCGCGGCAAGCTGGCTAAGGCGCTCAGTGAACCGCAGAGTCTTGCAAAAATTACGGAAAAACTGCTGGAACTGGTTCGGTAACAGCGGATTCATCACAGAAAAGGGGGGAAGGTTGTGGCACAGCGCAGAAATGATTCGCATCGTCCGGTGCGCCGTCCACCGCCGTCCGGGCGGAATGCACAGCCGCACAGCCGGGCAATGTTTGACCAGGACCTGTCCCCCGTTCCCCATCAGCGTGAACCGCGCAGTGGGATGCAGCAGGTGATTTTGCCCGCGGGCAAGCAGCCGCCTGCTCATCCGCGCAGCCACGAAAGTCAGAAAGCGCGTAAACGCCGGGTTACCCGGGGGGAGATGCGCCGCCGCAGAATGCGCCGTCGGCTGCTGGCCTGTGTAGGCCTGCTGCTGCTGGTGTCTTTGGGCGTGATTTTATCCGTGACGGTATTGTTCAAGGTCAGTGGCTATCGGATTGAAGGCATGGACCACTCGGTGCCGGCGGATACAGGCATCTACAGTGAGGACGCAATCCTTTCGGCCCTGGGAATCTCAACGGGTGAAAATCTGTTTGATTTCTCACTCAAAGAAAAGGAAAAGGAAATGGCGCTGGCTCTGCCGTATCTGGAAAATATACAGCTGCGGCGCAGTTTGCCCGGAACCATTGTGGTACGGGTAGAGCCGGCGGTGGAAAGCTATAAGCTGTCCAGCCCGGGCGGCTGGGTGGTTGTCAGCGAAGGCCTGAAGGTGCTGAAGGTTCAGCCGGAAGAGCCGGACAATCTGTTGTACATTGAAGGAGTGGAACCGCTTCATCCTGCGGGCGGTATGCCGCTGGTTCTGGATCAGCCGGTAACGCCCCAGTCGGCGGTTTCCGTACCGGAATCTCAGTCGGCGCAGTCGGAGCTGCCTGAACTTGTTGACAGCACAGCAGCATCCTCGGAGAGCAGCGATCAGCCTGATACAGAACCGGTGCTGCATACCCTGCATTTGCTGTTGGAACAGATGCAGACGGATGACCTGATAAACGGTGTCAATTCGATAAACCTGAGTGATCTGGGAGAAATTTCTTTCCTGTATGAAAATCGTGTGCGTGTGCGGCTGGGCAGCGTGAATGCACTGGATTATAAAATGGAATGGGCCAGATACATTCTGCTGAATCAGAAGGGTGACGGCTTGCAGCCCGGCGATCGGGGAAGACTGGACATCAGCCATGTGCGGCCGGACGGAAGCATTCAGCCGCTGTTCACACCGGGAGCTGCGGAAGAACAGGCTGCTCCTCAGCCGGCTGCAGCCGCAGCGGAGCAGCCGGAATCCGGTGCAGAACCACAGCCGGAGCCCAATGCAGAGCCGCAGCCAAACACAGAAGAATAAAAAATGAACGCGCCGCCGACAGAATGACAGCTGACGGCGGCGCGTTCTGTTGACAGGTGTGCTATAATAACCGCGAAACACC
>RCNH01000155.1_pt1 | contig 32384 bp, 55 predicted proteins | sample 2041161 | NCBI WGS metagenome assembly RCNH01 (sample SAMN09708215, study PRJNA481090) | Feces metagenome, whole genome shotgun sequencing project. | biome: feces | host: Leptonychotes weddellii | place: Antarctica: Sion Island | collected 2010-03-01 | reverse complement strand
TTCTCTCATTTAACCTTCAAGAGTATCTACCTCAGGTATCAATCCTAACTTTAGTATTAAAAATAGGCTAAAAATAGGCTCATTGGAGAACTTTTCAAAGATTTTCTAAAATTTCACCTATTTTATAAAATGAAATGAGGAATAACAATGACTAATAAAAGCATTCAGCACACAATCACCTGTGATTTGTGTGGAAAGACTTTCCGATTGACTCCGGAGGTACTCAAGGAGAATACTGTTACCCTGAGAAAGGATAACAAAGACCCCTATGAGGTTGTTCTCACAACCTTGAGCTGCCCCTGCTGTGGTAAGTCCTACCCGATCATTATGGATGATGCGGTTACAGCTCGAATTGCTGAGAAGCTGAGAGCCGTTGTAACAAAGCAGGTCAAGCAGATCAAGAAGGGCTTCAACCCCTCCCCGGAGCTGGAGAAGAAAAGAAAGGCTCTGAATTGGAGACTTGATTTCAAACGCCAGAAACTGGCGGATGAATATAATGGTGCTTTTTACCAGTTGGAAGACGGAACCATGGAACAACTGGACTACCGTTACCATGCACGGTGAGCATGGATATATTTACAGGAGGAACTATCATGTACAAGGAAACTGAAGGAAAACTGAAGATTGGGTTCCAGTTCTTTGCGGAATCCGGCGAAGGTAACGAGGGCGGTGAAGGCAACAATCAGGGCAATGAGGGGGGTCAGAATCAGCAGAACAACCAGCAGAGCCAGGGAAAGACCTTCACCCAGGAAGAGGTAAACACCATGATGGCCAATGAGAAGCGGACTGCAAGACAGGCTCTTTTCAAGGCGCTGGGCCACGAAGTTACTGATGGTGACTTTGACGCAGCTACTAAGGCAATCAAGGAGGTTCTGGATGCAGGCAAGACTCAGCAGCAGAGAGACAAGGAAGCAGCAAAGGCTGCCCAGGACGCCAAGGATGAGGCTGACAGGAAAAACGCTCTGCTTCAGGCTCAGGTGGATGTCATGAAGGCTGGTGTCAAGGCAGACTATGTTGATGATGCCATTTCCATGCTGCTCCCCAAGGCTACTGAGGAAAAGCCCTTGGCCAAGCTGCTGGAGGAGTACAAAGAGAAGTACCCCAATTGGTACGGCGAACCTGAAAGTTCTACTGGTACTGGTAGTGGAACCAATCCTGCCCGTAATAAGGGTGGAAAGCCTGAAGGAATTGGAAAGCGGATTGCTCAGAGCAGCAAACCTGCTTCCAAAAGTTCGTATTTCAATAACTGATAAGGAGGAAACAAAAACATGTTCAACAACACACACATCACGAAAGTCACTGGTATGTCCCCGACTCAGATTCTGTTCAACGTACAGAATCAGATGTCCGTTGGGGTAAAACTGGAAAAGAATTTTTCTGGTGCTGTAACTGAAAATGGCCGCAAGATCGTCAAGGCCGGATTTCCCCTGAGCGGTGACCTGACCAAACGGGAAACTGCTTTTGTGCCTGCTGCTGATTCTACTGCTCCTGCGGTCGGTGTTCTGCTCCACGATGTGGATGTAACCGACAGCGATGCAAACGCAACCCTGCTGGTCTGGGGCTTTGTAAACCTGTCCCGGGTAGACACCACCACAGCTGCCAAGATCACCGATAGTCGCAAGACCGAGCTGGCTGGCAAAGTTTGGTTCCTGAAAGACTGATTTCATACAATGAAAGGAGACTGAATACATGTCTATTTTTGATTTGATCAAAGCCCCTGAGCTGACTTCCTACTGGGAGGAAAACACCAAGGATATGCCCCCCTATCTGGGTGAGGAACTGTTCCCCAGTGACAAAAAACTGGGCCTGAAGCTCGACTGGATCAAGGGTGCAAATGGCCTTCCTGTTGTGCTGAAGCCCTCTGCTTTTGATGTCGGCGCTGTTCCCCGTCCCCGTATTGGGTTTGACAAGCTGTCTGCTGAGATGCCCTTCTTCAAGGAATCCACCTATGTCGATGAAGAGCTGCGCCAGCAGCTGAACCTGGTCCTGGAAACGGGCAATCAGGCCTACATTGATGCAGTTATCCGTCGGGTATTCGATGATGAGAAGCACCTGCTGGAAGGTGCTCGTGCTCGTCGTGAGGAGATGCGTATGATGGCCCTGACCACTGGCGCCATTGCTATTACTGCAAATGGCCAGGCATACAACTACGACTATGGCATGCCCTCTGACCACAAGATCACGGTCACCAACTCCTGGAGTGATGCTGCATCTGATCCCATTGAAGACCTGCGCAGCGCCATGGACAAGATTGAAGATGATACCGGCATCCGGCCCACCCGTGGTATCTGCACCCGCAAGACATGGGGTTATCTGCGCAAGAATGAGAAGATCATCAAGTCCCTGTTTGTTCTGTCCAACGGCCAGGTTGAGACTCTGTCTGATTCCCGGCTGACCAAGCACCTGATGGATGAGCTGGGTCTGGAGCTCATCGTATACAGCAAGCGTTACAAGAATGATGCTGGTCAGGCTGCTCAGTTTGTGCCTGATGACACCGTCGTTCTGTTCCCTGAAGGCCCTCTGGGCAATACCTGGTTTGGTACTACTCCGGAAGAATCTGACCTGATGAGCGGCAAGATTGCCAACGTGTCCATCACCGATGTGGGCGTGGCTGTAACAACCATCGAAAAGGCTGACCCGGTCAACGTTGAGACCAAGGTCACCCAGATTTGCCTGCCTTCCTTTGAATCTGCTGACAGCGTTGCAATTATTGACGTGGTCCCTTAAACACCCTCAACAGTGCCCGGGTTGGGGGTGCCAAGGTAGGCTTGGCAAAATTGGGCAGTCTGAATAAGTAAGGGGGTATATACATATGGCATATACAAAAAAAGACTGGGTCAATGAGGAAGTGATCACTGAAGCAGCTCTTGATAATATGGAAAATGGAATCGCAGCAAATTATACCAAAAATTCTCAGCAAGATCAAGAGATTGCAGCCCTGAAGCAGAAAGATACTGCAATTGAAGGCCGACTTACGGCTTTGGAAAAGAAAGTCGTTAATGCATCTAGTTCGGTAGATGGATTGATGCTAAAGACAGACAAAGCAAAGTTGGATGGGATTGCAGCTAATGCAAATAACTACGCTCTTCCTGCTGCGAACAAAACAACTATTGGTGGTGTAAAGCAGGCTGCTGCGGTTGCAGAAGCTGCTGGCGAGCAGGTAAGCAAGGCTGAGTTCAAAGCCCTTCTTGATGCCCTCAAAGCTGCTGGTATTATGGCATCAGCTTGAGAAAGGAGAACAATATGGTAACTGTGTCTAATGAACGCACAACCCTTAGTGTGACACAAGGGGCTTTCAAGAACTTTTATAGCCAGTGTGGCTTTCGCATCGTCGGTGGCGCTAAAAACCCCGATATTTTCCGGGGGGTAAACGTATCCCCCGAGGACATTTCGGCTCACCCGTCGGATTCTACTCAGCCCGAAATTGATGCTGCGGATTCTTACGAGGGGGATTCCTACGAGGAAGACTCCGATGAGGTTGACTTTTCTGAAGTTCCTCTGAGTGAACTGAGTTTCGGTCAGCTCTGTAGCTATGCAGAGCAGCTGGGACTGGACTATTCCAATGTAAGATACAAGAAAGAACTGAGAGCCCTGATCCGTGAACATCTGAAATAAGGAGGTCTTTACATGAGCAACCTGGAGGAGCTGAAGATTGCCTTGCGAGAGGAAGAGGTGCCTTTCTTTTCTGATGAGCAACTCACATTTTACCTTAACGAAAACAATGGTGACTACCGGGCAACTGCCTACCAGTGCTTGCTCATCAAAGCCGAAAATACAACTCTCAGCATATCTGGACTGAGTACCGGGGACAGCTCCCGGTATTTCCGGAGGCTTGCAAGTAGATATCGTCCAAACCATTCCAGGGTGCTGAAGGGGGTCTATTGATGTACAAGGGGGCATTCCAGCTCAACAAAGTTCGTCGTTTGATCATAACCCAAGGAAGGTTGTTCACCTTTGTTACAGAAGGGAAAAATGATTTCGGAGAGCCCAACGGGGAGACTGTATCTCAGAATTTGAAAGGGGTATTTCACGAAACAACTTCCTATGTATCAAAGGAAACTTCTTCAGCATCCACTACCAGAAAAAAGTCCTCCCCCATGGTTCTTACTCTGTGGGAGAGCGTCAAGGAAATCAATAAATCCTATCAAGTTCAGTTGAATGGTAAAACCTATCAGGTGAATGAGGTTAAAAACCTGTGTGAATCAAACCTCCTTGCTGACATCTCCTTGGAGGAGGTGCAACACTGATGCCTTCAGGATTCAATTTTGATGCAGGTAAACTGCTGAAGGGTTTGGCTGATGCTCAGGATAGGACTGATGTAGCAATTCGTGCCTACGCAGAGCAAGGAGCACTTATGCTACAAAACTCCGCAAAAGAGAATCGAAGATGGACTGATCGTACTGGTCAAGCAAGACAACGATTGTCTGGGTTTGTTGGGGCTATCCCGGAAGGGTATAGAATAACCCTTGCTCATGGGGTTGACTATGGTCTTTGGCTCGAGCTTGCTCATGAAAAAAGGTTTGCTATCATACCGCAAACACTTGAGTATGTTGGAACCTTTGAGATTATGCCCGGATTTGAGCATCTTTTGGAAAGGCTGAGATCTAAATGAGTCAATGGAAAAACCTGTATACTCACCTGAAACAAAACGGCTTTGATGTGTATAGCCCTGGACAGCATCAAGGGGAGTGCACCTCCCCTTATGTGGTTGTAAAGGATTCAGGAATGTATCAGTTCAATGGGTTCAGCTCTAACAGAGCTACCTATGACATAATGTGTTATGTGCCCAAGGATAATTTTTCTCAGCTTGAGCCCTTTGTTGATCAAGTTGAGGCCATACTGAAGGAGCTTGAGCCTATGATCAAATCTGCTCATTATAGAACCCCATCATTCTATGATGATACTGTAAAGGGTCATATGGTATCTATTCAGTATATAAATTATCGTAAGTTTTAATAAGGAGGAATAAAATGGCTGCAAAACATGGTAATGAAATTCCCACAATTGATGTGGCTCTTGTAACCATTACTGCGGGGAGCACTGAGATTGGCCTCCACACTGCTTCGAAGATCGGAGTCAATGTTCAGACAGAGACTCAGGATGCGGTGAAGCTGGTTGTGAAGGGCAAGCTCATTGCCCAGAAGCCCGAGGTGATTACAGTCACAGGCAACACCCTGGTGCTGACTGATAATGTTCTCATCCCTGAGGTTGTAAAGATTCTTCAGGGCGGAACAATCAAGTATTGGACCACAGCGGAAAAGACTGCTGAGGGTGACTCTGATACGGGTAACGGAGTTGCAAGATACACACCACCCACTGTAGACTCCGGCGAAAAGGGTCAGGTGTTTACCACCAAGGTCTACAGTGCCATCTATGACCAGTCCGGTCAGGTTACGGGCTATGAGTGTATCGCCTACCCCAACTGCCAGGGTGTACCTGTAAGCCTGAACAGCGAGGATGGTGCTTTCCGAGTACCTGAGTACACTATCAACTCTGCCCCCAACAAGGGTCAGGCTCCCTATGAAATCACCTATGTAAAAACACTACCCGAAGTACAGGAGGTAACTGCATGAGTAATGTAACATCTTTATCTGATCTGACTCTGTATGCCCAGGGCCAGGTTGTTGAACTTCCCCCTTTCACTGAGGGCCAGCCCCTGGTGGCAAGACTGAAGAGACCTTCCATCATGGCACTGGCTAAATCTGGAAAAATTCCCAACGCACTGCTGTCGGCAGCTACAGAGCTGTTCACTGGCGTAAAGGACAAAGCTGACCCCATTGATATCTCTGAGATTATGGGAGTTGTTGAAGTCCTGTGCGAGGCCAGTTTTCTTGAGCCCACATATGCTCAGATCAAGGAAGCAGGCATTGAGCTTACGGATGAACAGTGTATGGCTGTTTTTAACTACTCTCAGCAGGGTATTCGGGCGCTGGACTCCTTTCGTAAGGAATCAGACCAGCATAAAGAGCCTGTTGGCACTGGTGCAGCGGTATAAACGAACCCCATCAGAGCTCATGCATATCCCTGACCCATATGAAGCCTACTGTTTGGATGAAGCCTGTGCATACATCATGGCTGAACTGGACTCAGGCAAGGAATTCTATGTGAGTAAGCACTATGGGTCATTTGCTCAGCTCTATAAAAGTGTAACAAAGGGGGGATAGCAGGTGGCAATTGATGTTGGTACTGCAGTAGGCTATCTTGACCTGGACACTTCCAAGTTTCGCAAGGGTTTCAAATCCGCTGCAGATGATCTGAAGACTTTTGAAACCACTGCTAAGGGGTTTGAAGGAAAGACCAAAGCATTGGGGTCAGCTATGTCTTCAGTTGGGTCTTCAATGACTAAGTGGGTCACCACACCGCTTGTTGGAGCTGGCGCTGCTGTAGTTGGAGTTGCTTCCAATTTTGAATCCGCCATGTCAAAGGTTCAAGCTATCTCAGGAGCTACAGGAGAAGACCTCCAAGCCCTTAATGAGAAGGCCCAGGAAATGGGTAACACAACAATATTTAGCGCAAGTGAGGCAGCTGAGGCTATGCAGTACATGGCCATGGCTGGATGGAAGACTGAGGATATGCTTGATGGCATATCGGGCATCATGGACCTAGCAGCTGCCTCTGGTGAGGACCTGGCACTGACCTCGGATATTGTAACGGATGCCCTAACAGCCTTTGGTCTACAAGCCCAGGATTCCGCCGCATTCGCCGATGTGTTGGCTGCTGCCTCCAGTAACGCTAACACTAATGTATCCAAGATGGGTGAGTCCTTTAAGTATGTAGCCCCTGTGGCTGGAGCAATGGGCTACTCGGTAGAGGATATTTCCATAGCTCTTGGACTGATGGGCAATGCGAGCATCAAAGCTTCTCAGGCAGGTACTTCCCTGAGAACGGCCATAACTAACATGGTCAAGCCCACAGATGATATGGCTGGGGTTATGGAGGAATATGGAATATCGCTGACCGATGCGGAAGGCAACATGAAGCCCTTTATAGAGATCCTAAAAACCCTGAGAGAGAGTATGGGCGGTCTGGATGAGGCAACCCAGGCATCGGCGGCAACTACCCTATTCGGTAAGGAAGCAATGTCTGGTATGCTGGCCATCATAAATGCTTCTGAAGAGGACTTCAACAAGCTTTCTGAGGCTATCTACAACGCCGATGGGACCTCTGCTAAGATGGCTGATACTATGCAGGATACTCTGACGGGGCAGCTCACCACCCTAAAGGGTACCCTGGAAGGTATAGCCATAAGCTTTGGCAATCTCCTTCTCCCGATCATAAAAAAGGTTGTGGGGGCACTTCAGGACCTTCTATATGGGATCAACCATCTTTCTGAGGGTCAAAAGAAAGCTGTTGTCAATATAGCAGCATTTGTAGCTGCCCTGGGTCCAATTCTCCTGATTGGGGGAAAGATCCTCGATCTGGTATCAAAAGTTAAGTTTCAGGCAATAGCGCTGAAGCCAATTTTGATTGCAATAAAAGGCGCCATAGTAGGCATAGGCGCTCCTGTATTGGGGGTCATAGCTGCGGTTATAGCAGCCGTTGTAGCTTTGAAACTGGCTTGGGACCATAATTTTGGAGGGATCCAAGAAAAGACCCAGGCTATGTGGGAGGCCATCAAGGGCACTTTTGAAGCCATAGTAAACCTTTTGGGCCAGTTTGGGGAGTTATTCTCTCAGTACTGGGATGCCCTATGGAACAACTGTGGGGATACTCTATCGCTGATATGGGACGCAATGGAGACTCTATTCTCTGATGCACTGGATATCCTATTGAATGCCTTTGAATTCTTTGAGAATATCTTCTCTGGGAACTGGGAGGCAGCCTGGCAGAATGTAAAAAACATCCTGTCTTCTATAGCTGATGGAATGGTCACTTTGATTGTAACCTTCTTTGGTACTCTGATTAGATTGATTGAAAATGCAGTAACTGGACTATGGAGCGCTGCGGTTTATGCCTTCAATGGGATAAAGGATGGTTTCACCGAGATTTGGGGAGAAATAAAAGATTGGTTCAGTAAAGCCATAGAAGACCCAGTGGGCACAGTGGAGAGCATAGGGAAATCCCTGTATGAGGCAGGACGATCAATATTCAATTCTTTGTGGGACGGCCTATCTTCTGTATGGGACTCTATAACTAGCTGGGTCAGTGACTCCATTAACTGGCTGCTAGATAAGATATCCATCTGGGACAGAGAAAGCAGCCGAATGGATAGAAGCTCTGTATCGGTATCTGAACGGAGTGGAAAAGACCGAGTCTATGGCAGTTATGCCTCTGGACTTGACTACGTGCCTAGAGACATGCTGGTTCAGGTCCATCAAGGTGAGTCAATACGGACTAAGCAGCAAACCAGGGGTGACTTCAACAGACCAAAGGCACCTCCAAAATCAAGTAAACCTGTACAATTCAATTTCAACGTTGATGGAAGAACTCTAGCCAAGGTGACCGTGGACAATATCAATGATCTGACGGACACCAATGGAGAGGTACCATTAAAAATCTGAGGAGGACACCATGCGTCTAATAATTGGTGGCATAGATGTCTCCGATAAGGTTCAAGACGGTGGAGTCACAAAGGGCTCTGTGTACAGAAGTGTAAAAGAACGGGTCACGCTTGGAGGAAAGCGCTATGTTTCCCGGGTCAAGAAGCTTCTGTACACAATAGCCTTTGACCCCATGTCTGAGCAGGACCTTAAAAATCTGGTAAGGGTTATTGACCAAGACTATGTCCAAGTTGTGTATAAAGACCCTGTGGAGGGTTTTGTGTACTCAACTTTTATACCGGATTTGGACAGTGTTGAACTCATACTGGAAGACCGGGATGGGGTTTCCTACTGGTCTGGGTTGGTTCTGACCTTGGAGGAACAATAACATGATTACTAAGCCAAAAAATTGGGACCATCTTTGGGCTATGGATGGTACAATCTGTGAGTATGAAATTCGCATTGGCGAGGATTCATACACAGGAGAAAGGGACATTGAACTTGATTCCCTAAAACTACAAAAGCCCATATTCAGCGCAGATAAGCTGATAGGAAACTGCCCTTGCTTCTCTATGGAATGCTGCATACGACAAGGAGAACGCATTATTCCTAGAGGGGCTGTGCTAAAGCTATTCATCAGGCTTGTCAACAAAACAGAAAAAACTGATTATGCCCTTCTTGGGACTTTTAAGGTGTACAATAGATACAAATACCCCGATGGCTGGGTAAAGCTCAACTGCAGAGACAAGATGCAGATGGCAAATCAGCCCTATTTTCAAAGTGAGGTACAAGAAGGGAGCTGGCCTCAGCCCATGAAGTCAGTTTTGGAGTACACTACAGCAAGGGTTGGGATTCGGTTAGACCCAAGGTCTGTTATAATGGAAGGAGCTGACTGGCAGGTCACTCCTCCTGTGGGGTTATCTATCCGGGGGGTGTGGTCTTACATAGCAGCAGCTCATGGAGGCAACTTTGTAATAACCTCAGAGGACACATTGCTCTTGGTACAGCCATTTGCAAATCCAGGCAACCCTGTTTATGTCTCTGCATCCTGGGAAGGGCTTGAGGTACTGGGGGAACCCGTAACTGTAGATCAATTGGGGTTCCAGGTCAACTCTGAGTACACAGTGTTCAGTGGAACTTCTGGACCTAATGACATCCTCATAGAATGCCCCTATGCCAATCAAACAACTGCTGACTATGCAAAAGCTCTTCTTTCTGGAGTATTGTATCACCCTATGCAAGTATCTGATGCAGTGTTTGATCCGGCTGCTGAGCCATTTGATTCTTACCTTTGTAACGGTCTTCTTACCACCTGGTCAGAATCAACTGTGACTTGCGGGTTAACCTCATCAGTTGAAGCTACTGCGGTGGCTATGTCGGAGCCTGAGAATGAATACGGGTTTGAAGACACTCCTACCAACCAGCTGAAACGCTATACAGACAACACAGCAAGTCAACTGAAAGTTTATGCTGATGCCTCTTCTGAACACGCAGTTGCCTCTCAAACTCAGAAGGACATTTTCAATAAGCTGACTGGGAATGGAAAAGCCCAGGGTATCTATATCTTGAATGGCCAGCTCTACATCAATGCCAGTTATCTGCGCTCTGGAATCCTAAGTGCAGAGGTTGTAAAGCTTCTTGGCGAATTTGAGGTATACAGTGGTGATCAGAAAGGTGGTCACATCGGATACATGAAGGGCAGCACTGGTCAGCAAGACACCCACGGTATTGGAGTGAGCAATCTAAGGTCAGACTGCTCCGTTGTTGTAACAGAAGCTGGTGTTGCAGTAAAGGCTGGAGCCTATGATATACATCTTATAAAGGCTGGCAGAGCTAGATTCCGATGTGATGTCACAATTGATGGTGATGTTACAGTTAATGGTGTTGTACGAGCAAACGACTTCATAAAAACTACAAGGGCTGTAAACCCCTGGTAAGAAAGCGAGATGATGGATTTTGAACATAACCCATTCTTTTACAGCTGACCTAAAAAAGCCCAACCACATACTTTGTTTATACATGGTTCAGAATGACAAAAACTCCAGAACCATCGCTGCTAGTCTCTATGTAGATGAGTCCCCCTGGGACATACCATCTGAGGTGGTGGTCTCCTTGGCTTATCGAAAGCCCGATGGAACCAATGGTCTTTATAGTACCTTTTCAGACGGCTCTCCTGCTGGGTCAGTGTCAGGAAATACCGCCACCATAAAAATAAAACCCCAGGTATTGTCCATCGCAGGAGTGGTAACCGCATCCATAGTTCTGACCGCAGGAGAGGAGACCCTGGCAACCTTCCCCATTTATTTACAGGTGGAAGAAAACCCAGGCTCTGAATCCCCAGACCCTGAGCCAGATTTTGACTATGAAACTTTGTATGACATAAACAATGCTATAAATAGTATAAAGTTGACTTTGGGGAATCACACCTTGAATCTGTCCAACCCCCATAAGGTTACCTGTGATCAAATTGGGGCGGCTTCCCAGGCTTCTCTACAAGCTCATACCTCGAATATGTCTAACCCTCATGGTGTTACCATTGAGGAAATTGGTGCAGCCCCTTCTGGATTTGGATATGGAGATGCAAACATGCCTAGCCTAGCTGTTGGTAACGATACTGATGGCTCTAAATTTAACGCAGAAGCTGATAAGTTTCTGCAAAAAATGGCTATAGGCGCTGTTAAGCAAGCCTACATTCAAGACAGTCCTTTTGTTGATAGCACCAGATACATTGGAACCATTTTTAAGGCGGACCCAAATTATGTCGTGATCGATGCTGTCTCGTCCAATGGTTTTCATATTCGGAAAAGAAAGTTTAACGGGGCTTGGTTTCCTTGGGAATATGTGAACCCCCCTATGCAGGAAAATGTGGAATATCGTACTACAGAGCGCTACAATAATAAGCCTGTATATAAAAAATTGGTTAACTTTGGAACTATGCCTAACAATGCCGTCAAATCCGTGAATTATGTTCCACCTGAACAAACAAGTATTTGTAAAGCTATCGCAATAAGCGGACGAGTTGGCACTGGTTCTACACTTATCGGATACCCAAATGTTGTTTATATCTATGCCGAAAACGGCAAGGTGAACATAAAAACTGATACGAATATGTCAACATATTCCGTGGTGGTTGAGGTTCATTATTTCAAGACTACTGACTAATGGGGAGCAAAGAAGCAGAATGAAACTGATTGAGTATCAAAAAATGGTAGCTCCGTCAGATGAGCAGCACAAAGAGCCTGAGTTTGTCACCTGCCGGATTGAGTGTGAGGCCGAATATCTGACGTCAAACATGGCTATTGCAAAAGAGGAAGCATATCTTGGAGAGTTTTCTGTTGAAGACCTCTCCGGTGGAAGCATAGTCCATGATGGAAAATATGTATGAAAATCATAGGAGGTAAATCTATGTCTAAGAGAGTTTTTATTTGCGTGGGTCATGGTGGCTCTGATTCTGGTGCCATCGGTTATGTGACCGAAAAGGCCGTGACTCTTACAATCTCCCTTGCGGCAAAAGCAGAGCTGGAGCGGCATGGAGTAACTGTTGGTATCTCCCGGACTCGGGATGAGGAAGACGGTCTTTCCAAGGAAGTCCAACTGGCCAATGCATTTAACCCTGACGTTGTTATTGCGGTACATGCCAACGCTGGTGGAGGCGATGGTTTTGAGGCCTATGTTCAGACCAACAGATTTGCGGGTAGAAGCCGCAGCGCTGCAAAGGAAATTGAATGCAGAGTCGAGGCCCTGGGACAGAACAGCCGTGGCATTAAGACCAAGCTGGGCAGCTATGGTGACTATTACTACTGGCTGCGCAATGTGGAAGCTCCCACTGTCCTGCTGGAAGGTTTCTTTGTGGACAACCGGGAAGACGTTACAGGCTTTGACACTGTCGCAGAACAGCAGCAGCTTGGAAAAGCCTATGCCTGGGGTCTGCTTGACTATCTGGGAATCAAGGTTAATACCCTTCCTTTTGTGGATGTTCCCGTGGATTCCTTCTACTATAAGGCAGTCAAATGGGCATACGAGAACCACATCACAACCGGCACGGAAAAGAACAAGTTTTCTCCTGATGCGCCCTGTACCAGAGGTCAGGCGGTGACTATGCTGTATCGTATGTATGGGGGTGACTCTTCAGTTCCTCACGGTTTTGACGATGTTGATTCGTCTGACTATTTCAACAAGGCAGTCCAGTGGGCAAAGGCAAAAGGCATTACCAAGGGTGTTGATGCTTCTCACTTTGCCCCCAAGGAACACTGTACCCGGGGTCAGATCGTCACTATGTTATACCGGGCTGCTGGTTCTCCTTCCGTGTCTGGCAGCATTCCTTTCAATGATGTAAAGGAAACAGACTATTTTGTCAATGCTGTCAAGTGGGCAAAGGCAAAAGGCATTACCAAGGGTGTAGGAAATGGCAAGTTTGCTCCTGAAGAACCTTGTACCCGTGCTGAGATGGTGACATTTCTTCACCGGGCATAACAGCCTGATAGGGCATACATAATTCAATTGGAGGTACAAATCATGAAAATCAACTGGCACGTAAGATTCAAAAACAAGAACTTTTGGCTGGCATTTTTCCCTGCTCTGTTTCTTTTGATTCAGACAATTGCTGCCCCTTTCGGGTATGAGTGGGACTTTGTGGTCCTGAATCAGCAGGTTGCTGCAATCATCAATGCGTTGTTCGGTCTGCTTTCAATCGTTGGTGTTGTTGCTGACCCTACCACCAAGGGAATCAATGACAGCAAGAGAGCTTTGACCTACACCACCCCCGAGGATTGATTGGGGGCTGCCAATGGATACAGTTCTGTTTGTCTGTAGCGTTATTGCATGCGTTATAGGCGTACTCACATTCATAAGCGGCATGAATGCTAGGGCACAGAACGATGGTGTCCTTGTACAAAAACTTGAACAAGCAATAGACGGGTTGGAAGAAGTGAAGTCAGACCTGAAAGCGGTTACCTCAAATCAGCACAAGACTGATCTTCAGCTTACCTCTCATGAAGAACAGATCAAAACCCTGTTCAGCTTGGTAAAGAACAATGACACAAACACTCAAGCCCTTGTAGCAATTCTTTCTGTACTGAATAAACATCTAATAGGAGGAAACAACGGTGTCCAAGCCCACAATTGAAGAACAGCTTCGCAAAATGAAGCAAGAGCCTGATGCTTTGGATCAAAGCATCGCCCTCAACCATATTGTTATGAATATGCTTGAGGACAAGAGACGGTCTGACCGATGGATTCGGATAATCTGTATTGTCAGTCTTGTTTGCAATGTACTCATCGCTGGTATGTTCATTGTTCATGACAGTCAAATGATTACAACAACTGAGACTGTCACAGTCACACAGGATTCTGGGGACAACCCTGGCAATAACGTATACCAGTCTGGTGAGAACGCACAATACGTTCAAGGTACAGAGGAGGTGACCGATGATGGCACGGCAAGTGATAACTATCACACGGACAACCAGAACCCATAGGAGTCAAGGAGCAACTGTATCAAGATCAAGCCCTGCAGGTAAAACCGGCATTGGCAAGTCCTCTGGTAAAGCCTCTAAATCCAAAGACCGCTGCCCCACCTGCGGAAAATACCGCTAACTGGGGGTGCCGACTTGAGCGACCACATTGAGACAAGGAGAAAGCTGAAGGGAATCCCTGACATTAGTAGCTTTGACGACTTGCTTGAACAGTCAACTTTGTCGGACTTGGACAAGACTATACTCAGACTGCACTATCTGAAGCATAAGGATTTCAGATTCATAGGTGACTCCCTAGGGTATGCTGAGATCACAATTAAAAAGAGGCATTCAAAAGCCCTAGCAAAGCTGGGGAAATTGTTTTGAGTAATACCCTCACCGGATATCGGTGGGGGTATTCTTTTTTATATACTTTTATATTATAATATAATCGTAATAAATCAAACAGGAGGGGTGACAATGTACGGTTCACCTATGTACTATCCGACTCCGGCTATGCAAACTGCACAGCAGAGACTTCAGATGATGGAATCTCAGTACCCACAGTTTGCTTCAAATCCAAATGCAGGATACCCACAGCAACCTGTTCAGGCACAGCCTGTGGTGAAGGGTAGGCCCGTATCCAATGAAGAAGAGGCAAATGCTGCTATGATTGATTTTGATGGGTCTCTATTTGTGTTCCCTGATAGAGCTCATGGAAAGATATACACAAAGCAGCTGGGGTTAGATGGAAACATAATATTTTGCAGATACGCTATGGAGCAACCTACACCCATGGCTCAGCCACAACAGAGTCCTACTGGGTTTGACCCCAATACCTATGCAACAAAAGATGAGCTGCTGAAAGGCCTTGAAGAAATTAGAAGCTATCTGACCCAGCAACTGGAACAGTTAACAGCACCAAAAGGAGGGCTTTCTGAATGAACTATGTAAACCAGATGAACCAAATGATGCAACGGATGATGATGTCTCAGCTGCAGTCAAATCCACTATTCAGACAGGCTCAGACCCTGGTAAATGAGCTGAGACCCTGTGCAAAACCTGCCTACATCACCTGCAGCCCCTATCAGACATCAAACTTCGGTTACGGCTGCGGCGGTTGCTGCAACTAAGCATCCCACTTGCATATAACTATGCCCTCCCTGTTTTGCTTGAAAGGAGAATTTTATATGCCTAGAAACAGGAACCCCTATGCCAAATCCTGTGTTCGGGTATACAACAACAGCGTTCAGCCTGTGTTCGAAAACCCGGCAACCCTCACCCTTGAGGGTACTCCAGTTGTAGAGTCCGGCTGCTCCCTGACTCTGAATCCCAGTAGCATTGTCATAAACAATAGTGGTTTGTATCACTTGTCTGCTGATGTCACCTTCACTGCAGTTTCCAAGGGAAACTCTGTTATTCAGCTGTACATGGATGGTCTTCCCCTTCCTTGTGCAGTTGCTAAGGACTTTACTGAATCTGGTAACACATTTACAACGCATGTTGAGACAGAGGTTTGCGTCCAGACCTGCTGCATGAAGCATCCTGCTATCACTTTGGTAACATCTGGAGTTGACGGTGAGGTATCTCACACCTGTGTTGGTGTTTTGAAGTTGGCCTAAGCCTCTTGCTTTGGAGGTGAACAAATTGCACAGATCACTAAGTGTTTCTGAATTTGAACCCGCATCTTGCAAGGAGCTGTACAGCGCAATAAATACCCGTCAGATAACAGCACTCATGTTCCATGACGAGATGGCCGATATGTTTGATTTCCTTGGTTTACAGGGATTCAAGCAGATGCACGAATACCAGTACCGGGTTGAGTCTGAGGAGCATCGGGCCTTGAAGAGGTACTACATCAGCCATCATAACTGCATTCTTCCTCAAGAGGAAGTGTATCCAGAAGAGGTCATCCCGGATGAATGGCTCAAGTATACACGTATGGATGTCACACCCCCGGTTTGTAAGCAGGCTGTTCAAAAAGCCTTTGATCAGTACCTGGAGTGGGAGACTGATACAAAAGCTTTGTATGAGCGTTGCGCATGTTACCTGCTGAGTTGGAATAAAGTCGCAGACTTCAATACTGTAAATGACCTTGTAAAAGATGTTGACATAGAGTTGAAATGCTTGACGGGTATCTACCTGAGGCTGAAATCTGCAAACTATGACTCAGCGTACATTGAGTCTATTCAAGACCACTACCGGGAAAAATATTCTATTGTAGACTAGAGGTGAAACCCAATGAAGCAGCCCCAATTGTTTATCCGTATTGGGTCAGATAGGTATGCTCCCATAGAGGCTCCCATAGAGGGTGAGCCATTGTATGCTTGGGATGATGAGTCCCAGCGCATACTCCCTTATTTTATCAGCTGTCCTTCTGAGCCCCTACGACGTGCGAAGGGCTGCGAATCCTCTAGGGGTACTAACTATACACGCAGGGTATAAATCGCACTAAATACTATGGATAAATGCTTGAGTAGAACTAAAGGAGGGGCTGGTGCCCCTCCTTATTTTATGCAACCACCCGCCGTTGAATTCAGCTGTTCACGAAGGCCGTTACGAGCTTCGATAATGTAGTCTATCATTGTGTTATGTACCATCGTGTTGTCCTCCTATTAAAAATGGTATTATCTCAGTCAAGGTTGATTCGAATACCTGCGAGCTTTTGCATCTCGCCCTCGTGAATTCCAGTGCCTTCGTATTCCTTCACGACGAACTGCCCTACTTCAAGACCATGCTCTTGGAACCGCATCAGATTGACAAAAGCGTAAGAATCGCCGCTGGTGTACACGAACGAACGGATACCGGCTTTGCGTAAGAACTCAACCGCCTCGTCGATTTCTTCGTATTTAACAGAGTTGCCTGAATCAAATACTAACTCATCAAGGTTCGCCTTCCGACTGAAATCGTATGCACGAAGAACCCGGTTAGCTCCCTTGGTTATAACTGTCTGGAATTCCAGAAGCTCTTTCATCGCCAGTTCAGGGGAAACGCCTGCTACCATTGCGTCGTGAGAGTTAGTTCTGAGTTCGTTCAGTTTCTTCCGCAGGTTTTCGATGTACATGTTTTTCATTTCGAAGTCCTCCTAAAGTGGTTTTAGCAAACGGTATAGCCGGTCTTGAATTTTACTGCCAGGTCATATCTCAGCCAGCTTGCTCTCTTGCCTTCGAAAGGAACATGATAGCTCTTTGCGAGCTCGACCAGTTCCTCTTTGCTGTACTTCTTAAGAGCCTTTTCTTCGGCTTCGATCTCGGTCTTGTAATCTTCGATTGCTTTCTCAATCCGCTGTGTTCTAGTCATAGCTGTATCCTCCTGTAGGTGGTGTTCTTTATCTTACAAATATATTGTACTATACTTTCTTGGAAAAGTCAAGCCCTATTTTTGAAAAATACAAAAATAGTTATCCCTGGAGCTTTCACCCCAGGGATAACTGTTACCGTTTTTCCTATCTATACAGAATCAATGTGTTGAAGCCCTCCATTTCACCGTGCAGTCCTTGATTTTGAAGCACGCTGAACTTGATGTCGATAATCTCGTACCCGTCGTCTTGCATAGCTGACAGCAGGGTGTCGATGTTGTTCGTATATTTATCCTCACAGCAGAAGCACTGATTGGCCCACTTGCTAAAGCTGTTCACCATGACGACATGAACTTTTCCGTCTTTCGGTGCAAGATGAAGTTTTGTTTCGTTATATACGGCCTCACCCATTGCCTTTTGTGCGTTGTTAAGTGCATTTTTAAACATACCCATTTTCATTTCCTCCTAAATTATTCTAAGTTTAGTTTTACAGAAGCAGTGTTTTACTTCTTGCTTAATACAAGTCATCTGCCCAAGAAAAGAAAGCTGCTTTATCCTATGTCATCGGAGCATATGTGCCACTATTCTCGTCCCACACATAGTCTAGGGACACAATCAGCCGGCGTATCTCAGGCACTTTCAATCCGTGTAATAGACCGTCCTTCTCGATTCGCCCTACAACTATGGCACCAAATAATTCGCCAGCTGAAATGCAAAGTTTTGAAGCCAGACTGTTACGGTGCTCAGAGGACTGAAAATCTGTGCCAGCAAACTTGCTACCTAAACCGGGAAGACTGAACAGCTGATAAAGGGGCTGAACCTGAAAAGGTCTGAGCCAAGTGGTTGACAATGTGCCATTCTCGTTAAGAATTACAAAAGCTTCAAGTCTGCTCATATTTATTTCACCCCCAAGGATTATTCAAAATAATACACATCACTATCTGCATCATAGAGCAAGTCCCACGCATCAATAATCCTGCTTATTTGACCCTGCGTCAGACCTACAAACTCCCCATTGGCACCCATTTGCCCGATAACAACACTCCCATAGACCTCTGATTCACCAATGCAATAATCAGAAGCCCTATAGTTCTTATTTACACCCCAAGGGGCGGTGTAACCTACCAAGGGCTCATTAGTCCCTGGCAACTTAAACAGGTGAGGTTTCGTTTTGTTACTCAGACAAAATCCTGGGGTGTCTCTCCATAACCAGACAACTCCTGAATCATCGATAACTAGGTATTCCACATTTTTGTACATAGTGTATTCCTCCTCAGTGTATCAGTTGTTAATCAGACGGTTGATCAAATCATACAGGGTTTCATGATCCTTCCAGGAAATCTTCCCAGCCTGGAAAGAAGAATCAACTATTCCACAAAGTTCATCAACAGAAGCACCTTTAGCCATAGTCTCAACAATTTTCTTGAATGTCATCTTCAAATCCTCCTTGTTATTGCGGGGCGTTCTTTACCTTACACATATATAATACTATACATTATTGTAAAAGTAAAGTCAAGAAATCCTTGTAAAAAGTTATCAAACCACAAACAATTCACAATAAAAATCCCGAACTTTTTACATAGAAGTTCGGGATTTGTTGAATTTTGACAATTTTCCACAAGTTATACAAAATTTTTCAGGTCAAATTTCTGTAAGCCGAAAGTTCCTGCTGTTTGTACCCTTGAGGGACTTTGAAGACTTGAATTTCTCTAGGGCATCAAGTTCGTCTTCCCCCTTAACAAAGTCAGTCAACCTTACCCAGGTGCTGCTGTATTTGAATTCATAGGTTACCATATAACTCAGACATTTCATGTTTTACAACCTCTTTTCGCCTTTCATAACAAGTCTGACATAGTCCTTCTTGTTCTCAAGAGCCTGAAGAATATCCTGATCAATAGTGCCCCCATTTGACCGGGTAGCAACTAAGTGATAATACAGACAGGGCCGTGTTTGGCCGGGTCTGTGTATACGCTTGAGGGCTTGCTCATACTTAGCCAGGGAATGGTCAAGGCTGTAGAATACACATATATGCGACCGGGTCAAATTGATGCCCTCAGCTCCTGACCCGTATTGTACGCCAAGTATCCGGGTGTCTCCAGCTTTCCATTGCTTCAGGGTATTCTCTGACCCAGACACTTCAGAGTACCCCTGACCAAGCCGTTCAGCAACCTTCCTTATTGAATACAGGTCTTTCTTGAACTTAGCAAACACCACAACAGGCTCAGACTCAGGGATGCTTCCCAGCAGCTTCAGCAATGCTGTTCTCCGGTAGGTGCTGACCCGTTCAAGGGTCTTTGACCCGTCATCATACTCCAATGCAAGGTATCCGCTTGTTAACTGCTGTCTACGGGTTATTGATGCCAATACGTTGTCAACAGTCAAGAACCCCTCCCCATACTCAGTAGCCCCATCTTCAACAATCTCTGTGTAGATTGAATTCAAGGCTCTATCCATGGGGATTTCTATGGTCCTGTAGGTCACATCCGGGAGTTTGATTGTGGGGGGAATACTGAAGGCACAACTGAACATCTTCTCTCTGAGCATATCAAGGTTCTTGTATGGGCTATCCCGGTCAAGCATAGTCCTTCCCACTTTAGCAGAGGCCCTCAAGTCAACATTGGTATACTCAGCACAAAAGGCCTCATAGTTTGTACCAAAGATACTTCTGTCAATAAACCTGTACTGAGCATATACATCAAGAGGGTTTTCAGCCAGGGGAGTGCCCGTGAGAGCATACCTGTGAGCAACCCTTTTACCCAGTTGAGAAAGGAATGCGGAGCATTTGCTGCCTGGGGACTTGATTTTGTGGCTTTCATCACAAATTACGCAATCAATCCCAAGCCTCTTATGGAACCAGACTTTTCTGACTGGCTCTCTCCATACAGATTCATAGTTACAAATGAATACTGTTGGAAATTCCTGAGGGATCGGCTTCTTGTAGGTTTTGAGCAAGGCTGCTTTCTTTTCCGCTGACAGCTTGGTTAGCAGAACAATATTTTGAACTGGTATGTCTGAGTGAAGTTGTATTTCGTTTACCCACACATCTTCACAGGGGACTTTGGGAGCTACTATAAGCACCCTTTTGAATCCCCTATTAACAATGAGGTCAATAGCAACTTTGGTTTTACCCGATCCAGGCACAGTGTAAAGTGCTCCACAGTCCCTTTCAAATAGGTACTCCAAAGCCTTGAGCTGATGCGCCCAAGGCTTTGTCTTCATTGTGAATCCGTTATAGGTCTTTTCTTTTCCCATGAGTAATCTCCAAAGCGATTATCCAAAAATCGAATACTGCTTGCAGGAACCTTAATAACAGACCCATCCTCCAGTTCAACTAAGCCATATACATTCCACATTTGTCCGCCAGGGTCTCCCCCTACCATAGGAGAAGGAGGTACAATATAAGCTCGATCAACCCATCTATGAAATAACGCTCGTTCATCTGGATGGGCCTTATTTCCAAGTAACACACAAGGCCTTAATGAAACCCCAGTTTCAATTTTGCATACTGCCATGGTCATCCCCCAATCCAGGTATCTTATACCAAGAGGTGCAGCCATTTGCTTCTGGTATAACCCTTCCTCTTGTTCTTGCACAGTTCCATCTTGCATTGAAGAGCTCTTTCAAAGCTTCCATGCTATAAATAACCCCAACAACACAGCCAGCATTCTTCCATCTTCTCAAATTGAGCTGCTGCTTCTTACTTGCTTTGTACTTATTGTCTGGGGTTTTAAGCTCCAACTTGAACATACGTCCTCTGAAGCATCCGTTAATGTCGGGTCTACCTGACTGATGAGAGTTTCCTGATACATTCTCAGCTACACAGAAAGGGAGCCCGTTCAAGTACTGAAGTACAGAGGCCTGAAAATTGCTTTCAAATCCCAAGGTTATCACCTCCAGTTAACCCCAAGTCAAGCTTGTGGTACCAATACAGAGGGCTTTGATGGGCTACAATAGATTTATCATCAATGTAGACATCAGCAAATACCTTACGGGTGTCATTATGAAATGTACTGATAACCTCCGGAATGTTATGATTTACTGAGTCAAACACCAATCCGTGAGCCTTACAAAAATTCACTGCTTGGTCCAAGTACTTTTCCGGAGTATCATTGTCTCGGCAGGTCCACAGAATCAACTTGACCCCTCTTGCTTTCAAATCAAGGCAGATGTCAAACATCTGCGGAATGATGTCCCCGATGTTGGGAAACTTATCCTCAACTAGGGTACCATCAAAGTCAACTGCTGCGATTTTAGGCAGGTTATATGTATCAACCATTTTTCTGTAAATCCCTTTCCATATGAGATGATGCCCAGACTCTCATCCAGCCCTGTCGGTCAGTCTCAGACTTGCGAATAAGATGAGGATATGCACTGCTGTACTTATCAAGCACAAGCTCTCTGAGAATAGCTATGTCTTTACAAGTAGTCATAGGCAGATCAATATTGAAGTCCTCTTTGGACCATTTAGAAACATAGTCAGCCATCTGGAATCTTTCCAGGCCCTTCACCCTCAAAAATTTGAGGTATAACTCCCGGGGTACATAACACAGGTGCTCCCAGGACAGCTTGTCAGTGTCCTCATTCAAAACCTTGACAAGAAACTTGATGAGGTCATCTTGCAATGTTAGCCCTCCTTACAGCAAGCTGCAGCCTGGTTGTACTTGGCAGCCTTGTAGTCTCTTTCATAGATGTGGAGTGATCCCGCATAATGGGTGTACTGACCAATTTCCACTCCCAGCTCCATAGCCATAAGCATCTGAAGGAAGCAGAAACTGAACATATCATAAGGAACACCCATCCAGATGTCATTGGATCTCATGTGAACACTCAGGTTCAGCTTTCCATCCCTCAGCAGGAACTGCAGATACACCGTGCAAGGGGTATCTTTGGTGGGTACATTGCTGGCATCCTTGATGTGAATAATAGCTTGCCGGGAGCTGGGGTCTCTCTGAAGCAGGTCCTTGACAAATTCCCACTGGTTGAAGTCAAATTTGTCAAAGATACGCCAGCCATAGGCAGAGTTGTTATGAACCCCGTCATCAGAGATTTCTTCCCACTTCTTGGCAAACCGGGAGATGTCGGACACTCGATTAGAGCCAGACAAATACCAAGCCAGCTCTCCAACAGCATACCGCAGGGGCATCTTCCGAATTGGGCTTGTTACAATGTTTCTGGTTGGGTCTTCAATACAGAATACTGCATCTGTGATTTCCCCCAGTACAGAACCATCTCTGGAGCCAGCTTGATACCCAGATTCAGCCAGCTCACGCAGGGCTTCAAAACCCTGCTCCCAAGCCTCGTTTACAGTTCTTGCATTAAATACAGTTACAGACATGTTATCGTACCTCCCCTGTGCTTGTGTTATAGATGGTTACAGGACAACTTGCTCTGTTGATCAAGAACTCATACCGGGTCTGGAGGGTTTTGAGAGGGACTGAAAGCTCCTCAGCTCTTGATCCCAAGCGGTCTTTGATGTCTTCATCAGCAGCTGTGACGTAAATGAGCTGACCACCTTCTTGTTCAAGCCTGTGCTCAAGCTCAGTCAGCTGCTCAAAGCTCAGCTTTCTTTCGTTGGGTTCCTGGTAAGCAAACTGACCCCAAAATGCCCGGTCAAAGATGATGTTTCTATCTCTTGCCAGGTCCATGACCTCAGAAAACCAAGCCCAATCATTGGGGGTTTCTCTTGTAGCGTGGATAACTCCTGCATCCATAAACCTAGAAAGGAGGGTTGCCAAGGTAGTTTTGCCTGCCCCGTCCACTCCTTCAAGTACAATCAACATTTGCTTCTTCCTCCTTGACCTTGATGTCAACCCGTACAATGTATTTGTTAGGGTTGTTGGAGGGCACTTTGTATGCAACCATACCGTGCCCGATGTCTGCTCTTTTGATTGTCCCCTTCTTTATAAGGGACACTGCCTTGTTTATAGCCTCCAGCTCAGCTCTTGTCATATCAAGTATCCTTTCTCAGGGTGTACACCACATTCTTACAATATCGAGGAGTGAAGAATGGACCAAGAACCGTGGAAGAAAATGCTGTATTCTCTCCAAAGGCTTCATACACCCTTTTGATGAGTCCTGCTCGTTTTTCCTTCTCTTCAGCTGGAATTCGGCTGATATTGATACACACCCCTCGGGTGGTGATAACCCTGAAGGAGGATTCCTCCATCACCTTAACAAGGGCATCATAATCCCACTCAAATACATGGTCCTTAGGGAGCTTGGCGTTAGAACCCTTGGAATTGGGAGTGCTCACCAGCAGTACGCCATCCGGGTTGAGAACCCTGTGAAGCTCTTCAAACATAGGGGGAATGAATTCCGGCTTTACGTGTTCGATCATCTCAAACCAAACAATCAGGTCAAAATAGTTATCTTTGACCGGAATATGATTATCAATGGTGATGTCCTTTACAACCAGTTTGCCGTTAATAGCCTTCAGTAAGCTGTGGTATTGCTCCTTGACTCTTCCCAGCATGATATCATCAATATCAACTCCGATATAGCGCTGTACAACGTCAGATTTCTTCACCTGGAAGGACTTGTACAGGGTTCTCATTGTATAGATTTCTCCGCAGCCCAAGTCCAGAATCCGGATGGGCCTCCCTAAGTCCTTTGCCAAGTTGATGGCAGTCTGAACTGCCTTTTGATATCTTCCCAGGTGCATCAGTTCGTCTTTGCGAACGTCCATCTGGGAAACAGCTGAGTCAACATCCATACGGGTATTTTTGGAATCATTGACATTGCTTTTCAGTTTTCTTCTTTCTGAAGACATCACGCACCTCCATGCTTTCTTACAGTTTTCAAAAATGCTTTCAACATTTTATCCTTAGTGACTTTGCTGGAGTCTACCCGGATTGAATCGAACCCGGCATCCCTAAAAGCCACAACATTTCTAGCCACAGTTTGCCATTTCCCACGCACAGCATCCTCCTGGATGGGTTTACCCCCATTGCGAGAATACACCCGGGAAATTGCCACCTCGACCGGGGGAAGCAGGGATAGAACTATCACCTTCAGGTTACCCCCATAGTGCTTCTCAACCTCATGAAACAAATCAATGTAGGTGGAACGGATTGTACTTGCCATGATTCCTTCCATAAGGACATTATACTCAGGAAACCCATCAAGAGCAGCAAACAGGGTCATTCTTGTTACTGCATTATTCTTTAAGGTATCCATTCCACCAGTCTTGTTAAAATAGGTTCCAAGAGCAACCCATTTGTAAGAAGGGAAGACAGTAATGGCGCTTATTCGTTTTCCATCACTTCCCACAATATCCTGTACATACATCCTTGGGTCGCACATCATTGACATAGGAATGGTTGACTTTCCAGAACCGTTACAACCCCGAATATTTACAAGGACTCTACTCAACCCCCGTCAGCCCCTCTCTCAGCCATAGTTTTTTCCGCTCCTTTCGTATTCCATCCCAGTTGTTTAGCTCCCCCAGGAATCTCTCATCAAACATAGCTTTCCGTATTGAAAAAGCTTTGTCCCACAGATACTGGAACTCTGGAAGAACCCGTTCATATTCCCTCAGAACACCAAGTTCTCTATCATGATGGAACCCTCCATAACGGGCAGATTTGAAAAGGTTTCTGAAGCTACAAATTTTTCCGACGAACAAATTGATATCGTTATCCTGCTCAGGGTAAACTCGTTCAATTTCTTTTTGAACAGTTTCAAGTTTGCTAGTCAAGGATTCCTCTGAAACAGGGAGTCTTCCTGTTTTGTCATACGCATTTGCCTCTTCATCACAATAGAATATGTTTAGCAAACCAGAGGTTAAATTGCTGCACTTCTTCCAGTTCAGCTTGGAGGGCTCAACCAGCTTTATGCCCAGATAGTCTCCAAGGTACAGAACTGACTCCATAAACAAGTCCGTTGCAAATCGTCCTGTATAAGGAATATTTGAGACTGCTTTGAATACTCGCTTGTAATCCTCAACAGGGTCTCCTTCAACTAGGCTTTTCAGCCATCTGTAGGGTTTGCGGTGTGTAGTTCGTATAAAAGCCTCCAGCAAAGTGGGGAACCAGTCCATATTCTTGGCATATCTCCGTGAGGAACCAAAGTCAAGAATGGGTTTAGTTTCCTTCCAAAACTCCTGGCAGTACCTATTCACTGTTTTAGGGGTCAAACCTCTCCAATCAAATAGCTCTTGTAAGAGCATACAGGTTATCTCATTGTAAGTCACTGACATATACCAGCACATCATAACAGCGTCATCACGGTCTGGTACCCAATTAACAATATAATTTCCAAGAACCCGGTAGTGTATGCTTGGAACCATATGCTGGTATTCTACAAATTTCTCAAGCCTCCAGGGATAACCAGTGTCCCCGGGGATATTATACAAATCCATAGTAGCCTCCAAGGCAGGGAGTTGATCCCCCTGCCTTATGTTAGAACGGCGATACCTCAGGGGGCCAATTCAAGCCCCATTCGGGATGACTCTGAAAATCTCAGTCGTCATCATCCTCATCCCAGTCGTCATCATCGTCATCTTCGTCTTCTTCAACGACGGGCGCAGCCTTCTTCTTGGACTTCTTGGAGGCAGCAGACTTCTTGGACTTCTTGGGAGCAGCCTTGGACTTCTTTACAGGCTTGACTTCCTCTTCCTCTTCGTCCTCATCTTCCTCCTCGTCTTCATCCTCTTCAGGTTCAGGCTGCTTCTTGGACTTCTTGGAGGCAGCAGACTTCTTGGACTTCTTGGGAGCAGGTTCTTCCTCCTCGTCTTCATCCTCATCGTCATACTCGTCATCCTCGTCCTCATCATCATCAGATTCAGAGGGTTTACTGTAGGAGCTGATGTTTGCACGCTTGGAGCCGTTGTACTCGTTATGTACCACATCAATGATACAAATCTTTCCTTCCAGCTTGTCCAGGTCAAGGCTCAGCTTTCCATCAGCCTTGACCCCAATAGCAACCAGAAAGCTCTTCAGCTTCCACAGAGCTTTCTCAGACAGGGAGAAAGTCTCAAAGACCTGATTGCCCTTTGCTTCTCCCTTGATAACCTCAAAGACTGCCTTCAGAGTGTCATCACCGCTGCCCTGAACAGTAGTCATCTCAATCCGGATGAGCTTTGCCAGCCATTCGCCCTCAGGGCAACGGGTGTAGCTCTCCACCCCAGTCATGTCAACTTTCAGTTTTCTGTTCTTTGCCATTGTTTGTTTCCTCCTAGATAGTGTGTTTATTCAACCGGGTTAATGCTCTTCATGATTTTGTCATAACTCGGATTGATAATGCGGTCAGGTACTTTGATTGATGCGTCAATCTGAAGTTTTGTCCAGTAGTAAGGATTTGGACCAATGTCCGCAGCGTACTTCACCAAGGTCTTTGTTGTATTCCCTTTGGTTACTTCCTTTTGAATCCTGGTGGTATGAATACCATAGTTGGCCATTCCTTCCAGGTAGGTTCTTGCACCCTTGGACACAGAAGGTCTGCAGTCAGGGGCAATTTCGTCTTCCATACCCTCAATTGTATCCATACTCTCGTGACAAGTAAGGACAACAATATGGTTCTTAGCAACCTTGTGCCAAGCTTTGATGAGCTCTTCTGTGTCCGTCTTGAGGTCACCCCAATTTTGCTGGGTCATGCGCTTACCCTTCCCAACAACTTTTTGGCTTGTCCACTCAGTAACAACCAAAGAAAAGGTATCAACCACAACAGTTTTGTAGTGCTTGTCCTTCCGGAGTTCACCAGCAAGTGTGCTAAGGTCTTCAACTGTATTAATGGGGATAGCTTTCACCCCTTCAACATTGGCAATAGTATTGGAACCATCATCGCCAATTTGTACATACAGCAAGGGTTTCGGGAAGGTAGAAGCAATGTGTGTTTTTCCAGTGTTTGATTTACCATAGATGACCCAAAGGTTGCGTTGTCCCAACTCTTGGATATCTACAGCGCTGTCAAGAAGTCTTCCCAAATTTAGTCTCCTTTCTTTTGTCTCTCTTCAAAATCTTTGCTGATTATGTATTCAGGGTCTCCCCCGGTCATCTCAGCGTGACAGATATCTCGGTAAGTACACCAGGAGCAGTCCCGGGTTATGTTGTGAGTTGTATTTTTCCCACCAAACCGAATTATCTGCTTAGCTGTGAACATATAACCCTCCCAGACTTTATCAACCATGCTGGGGTCAATGTCCATCTCAACTTTGAAGAAGAAGTCAGTCACATTAGGGGCATACCGCTCCCCCTTAGCCAGGGCAACTTCATCAGTTATACCCTTGGATTCACAGGCCCGTCGCCAGCTCATGGGAGTTATCTTGGTTGACCCGGCTTCGCTGAATCGGTTAGACTTTTCAAGCCAAATAGGCTCAGAAGCAGGGGTTGATTTGATGTAGTCCCATATTACCTTCTCGGGTAAAATGCCTCTCAAAAATTGAACCGCTTTGGCATACAAGCACTTCTGCGGATTCATAACAAGGACATCCATATTGGGTTTACTGCTGAAGGTTTTATGTTCTCCGACTTTGATTGTTTTAACACCCTTCCGTTTAAGAAGGTACAGCTCATCAATCTTACCCACAAAAACAATGGGCTCCTCACGACATTTACCAACCTCAAGCTCAAAGTCTTGCTCAGTTACCTGAGGTTGCCTCAAATCAGAGTACAAGAACTGATAGTCACCAAAGATTGTGAACAAATCCTCCACATAGTTTTCTCCAAGATCACCCTGCCAAGCAGCAGGAATCTCATAGAAGGAGTCAACAATGTCTGCTCGAGCTTTCTTCAGCCCTTCAGGGTCATTCCTTAATTCAAGAAGCTTATGAAAGTCTGTACCAAAATACAAGGGTCTCTCAGGCCTCTTTTTTGAGAGCCGTCTAACATACCGAAGCCAATGCTGGTATGGGCAATGAAGATAGCTGCTCACTCTTGAATAACTTATGTATGCGATTTTGTATCAACTCCTCATTTTCCATCGGGGGCAGCGACACCCCCGACTCGGAAAGGAAATGCACCTACAGATAGGTGGCAAAGAGTGACCTTGTGCATTCAGGCTGACGTCAAACCCGAAGCTCAGGCCCTTGACTCTGCATTTACACGGACTTGTCACCGTTCAGGCTCTTCCTGGAGAATCAAATCAACCTGGGGTTTTCCTGAGTTGCATTAAGGGCTGGGGTGGTAACCACCCCGGCTCTGATCAGTCCTCTTCGTCCTCGTCATCGATTTCCTCAAAGTCATCATCGTCATCTTCGTCTTCTTCAACGACGGGCGCAGCCTTCTTCTTGGAAGTCTTCTTGGGAGCAGCCTTGGACTTCTTTACAGGCTTGACTTCCTCTTCCTCTTCGTCCTCATCTTCTTCAACGACGGGAGCAGCCTTTGCGGGCTTCTTGGAAGTCTTCTTGGCAGCTCGCTTAGTGGAAGGGGCTACAAAGCTGCCATCATTCTCCATAATGGAGTTGGCATATTTCTCCTTACCCTCTTCAACATTGATCTGCTTGCCGGTCTTGCGGTCGAACACCAGCTCATCACCGTTCTTCTTGGTGATGCTGACAGTCTTCTTGGTTGCGCCGGATACCTCAAAGACACCAAGCTTGATGCCGGTAAAACCCTTCAGAATAACACTTTCGCCCTTTTTCATGTTCAACATAATTTTGTTCTCCTTACTTAGTTAGATTTATTTTGTCTTTCGACTTATCACACTGATATTATACCCGGGATTCTGAGAAAAGTAAAGTCCTATTTTTGGTTATTTTTTACCATGTGTATTGTTACATACACAGGTAAAGTTCTTCAACCTCAATAGAGCTCAATTTTTCTCAATATACCTTAATGGGTTCCCCACGGTCCCCAGCCAACGTCTATGTCCAAGGGCACTTTCAAAGTAACCCCAAAGTCATCAAGAACTTTTGGATGAAGCATTATTCTACGAATAACTGAATCAACATACTCTTGATCCTCTATATGACACTCACCAATGATGGAGTCATGAACAGTTGCTCCTACCCAAGCAACTCCTTTAAGCTCTTTGTTGATCTGAGTTACTGCTGAAATCAACAGATCAGACCCTGAACCCTGTACAGGGGTATTTATGGCCCTTCGAGCTGCTCCAGCCCTCTCCCACTTGTTTGGGGAATTAATATCAGGGAGCCTCCGGAAACGGCCAAACAAGTTTCCTACGCCACCCTGCATCTCACACAGGTACTCCTGCTCCTTATGCCAAGGCAATAACCGGGAGTACTTAGCAAAAAACAGTTCTCGTATATGTTTTGCTTCATTCAGGGTAAACACCTGGCCATAGCTATTAAGAGCATACTCAACGAATTTTGGTGCCATCATGCCATACAAAAATCCAAAGTTTACAGCTTTTGCTTTTCCTCGCTCCTCTTTGGTTGGCTCTCGGCCATTTGTAAACAACTTGGCAGTCTCCGTATGAATATCACCATTGTTGTTGTAAATAGCAAGCATGGTTTTTTCATTTGCATAGTGTGCAGCAATTCTCAGCTCCAGCTGGGAATAGTCAGCTTCAAAAAGAATCATACCCGGAGCACCTTTGAATAGCCCTCTTATGTCCTTGGTTCGAGGAACCTGCTGAAGATTGGGGTTACTGCAGGAGGTTCTACCTGAAACAACATTGGTCAAATTAAAGCTGGGATGAATTCGACTCTCATAGCAGTCATCCTCCCAACGATTCAAAAACATTTTGTTTCTTGTTGCAACCTCTTTATACTGCAAAAGCAACTTTGGTACCTCATAGCCCTTCATTGACAGTTTACCAAGTACATCGGCTGCAGTAGAGGGAACCCCCTTTGCAGTTTTTGATATAACAGGCAGCCCATCCAGATCAAATAGAGCGTGAGCCACTTGAGCTGAGCTATTCCAATTTATATCATGGTGCTTTTTCAGCTTAGCAAGCAACTTAGCTTCCTCAGCGTTGTACTTTTTCTTGACCTCCCCCATGGAACCCAAGTCAAGATACAAACCATTGCGCTCAATATCCCGATAGGCTCTGTATGCAGGTCTGAGTAAGTTTTTGTACACCTTCATCTGCTTGCTATTCATTCTACCAGAAAAGAACTGGAACAGCTGCCAAGTGTACTTCACATCAAGCTTCAAATAAGGCCTGACGGTATCCTCATCACCGCTCAGCTTGGCTTTTTTGGAGATATCCCAATCAGGCACCCCAAGGTAAGCTTGAGCCATCTTCTTCAATCCGTGCTCTGCAGCCAAATCATAGGCGGTACCCATGAGCATTACATCCTCAGAAATAGGCAACCGGAGGGCCTCATGGTGCTCAATAAACAAGGTATCAAACTTTCCATTTTGCCAAACACACTTCACCCGGTACTCTTTGAGTTTCTTCACCATCTGCTTAAATCGGTTGACGTCCTTGGGGTTTGCCATGTCATACTCAATTTGTTTGCTCAGATCAGAGTCAATGTCCTTGGCTAACCCAATGCCCACCCAGGTTATCCTGTCCTTATACCGATTCAGACCTGTTGTTTCAATATCAATTGTGGCATACTCATAACTCATAGGCCAAACCCTCCCCCCTTCTTTGTATGCTTTTCGCAAGAATCATACTCATGAACAACTTTGCTTCCACAGGTGCCAAGGCTCCCTGTTGCACTGGTCTTGGGGTTAAACCTCCCACAGGTCTTACACACCCCAAAGCTCAAGCACCCCTCTTGACTCAGCTTTAGCTCTAAGCTGTCAAGAACCCTCAGCATGTCCCTATACCTTACCCGGACTTCATTGGGCTTTCCCTTAGCAACAATCATTCCAGCCTTGGGGTTATCCTCAACCCGTTTCTTCAGCAGCCGTTTCATAGCAATGAGAGTAACCTCAAGTTCACTTATGGTTGTGCCTTTGTCTTCATTAAGGCTCTTCACTCAAGGCACCCTCCCTATACTCACCTTTGTCATTAAACAGCTCATTGTACCAGGTTTCAACGTCAACCCCTTTTTCCTTGAGCTTCAGCCTTTCTGGGTAGGTATCCCCCATCTCATAAAACTGTCTCATGCGCAGGTGTTCCTTGAACATGGTGGTATAAAACTTTTTCAATCGCTTTGGTCCAAAACCATAAGCTTGGCTCAGAGTCCAAAGCACCATTGTGTCCATATCAAGTGTGTACAGCTTATCCTTCTCAAGCAGCTGACGGTGTATCTCTTGATTTACAAAGGTTTGAACTGTTGGGGTCAGTTTTTTCTGAAGAAGCTCAGACACTTTCAGGGTGACCACTGGTTCTTTAGGAGGCTTGACCCCTTTCTTTTCAAGCCTACGTCTTTCTGCTCTGTTCAACGCTCAACACCATCCTTACAATAAAAATCCTCTGGTCGCTTAGTACGGGTTAAGCTACAGGCATAAAATGGGGCAGCAGTGCGGTCTTTCTTTTTCTTGTAACGCTTGTAGTATCTGCACCGCTTGCAGCGTACAACCTTCTCAATGTCCTCTGTTGATAAATCGGGGTACGCCCAGTCACGTAACCGCTCTAACCCCTGTATAATGCTTTCATGGGGCTTAGAATCAACTTGAGCCTTTTTACCCTGAATCAGCTTTATAGCTGTATTCAACAAATCATATGTGCTCATTGCAGTTTCCTCTTTCTCCAGTTATGATATACAAGATGTCACACCCAAGCTCATGAAGCCTTTTGAGGTAGTATGCAGAGGGGATACCCTCCTGAGATAGCCATACCCTAACGCAAGGTGGGGCGCAACCAATTTTACGAGCAATCTCAGTTGGAGTATCCCCAAGCTTGTGCAGCTCTTCAACTGCTCTCTCCCTCATATCATAGTCCATTATTCTCATATGCTTCAACCCTTCTAAGCAATTCTGACACCAGAACTTTTTCCCGTTGTCCAAAATGACGCAGCTCAACTATGGTTCCTCTTTTTGAGGGGTACTGCTTGAGGATAACCCGGTGTCTGTTGGTTATACTACCTGAGTCAACGTCGATCAGGTAGTCTCCACCATAGCCGGGTATAACTTTCAAACTGGATAAAGGCCCTCTGTAGTATTGACCCATAGTCAGGCCCCCTTTTTCAAGCCAATTCCAGACCACATATATTCTCTGGTTTTGGAATGTCTTGATTCCTTGAGTCCTTGTGATCGCAGATTTCTCATGAATGCATGCTTTTTGTGACTTTCTCTTCCAGTGTCTACACAGTATCTACAGTAAGCCTCATACAGAGCATCCTTTCCAACAGAGAAC
>RCNH01000154.1_pt1 | contig 32395 bp, 25 predicted proteins | sample 2041161 | NCBI WGS metagenome assembly RCNH01 (sample SAMN09708215, study PRJNA481090) | Feces metagenome, whole genome shotgun sequencing project. | biome: feces | host: Leptonychotes weddellii | place: Antarctica: Sion Island | collected 2010-03-01 | reverse complement strand
ATGCACACCCGTGTATTCGGCGGACGCTACTTCGGCAAGGAAGAGATCATGCGTCAGACCGAGACCAGCACCTATATCAATGTCACCGAAAACTACGCGCCCGTAGCCATGGCTCACCTTCAGGTCGTTGATACGGAGGGCAAACCCGTAAGCGATGCCAAAGTCGAGTTCAAAGTTTACAACTACGGCGAGTTCTTCACCGTATCGTCCAAGAAGACCGATGCCGAAGGCAAGACATTCCTGTCGGCCGGTAAGGGCGACATGATCGTATGGGTATCGAAGGACGGCCGCTACGGTTTCAAGAAACTCACCTTCGGCAAAGACGACAATGTAACGATCGCCCTCGACAAAACGGGCTCGTCGTCGTTTGCCATGGAGATGGACATCATCCCGCCGGTTGAAGGTGCCAACATGCCCGACGTAACTCCCGAACAGCGCGCCGAAAACACTCGTCGCATGTTGCAGGAGGATTCGATCCGTAACGCCTACATCGCAACCTTCCCCTCGGAAGAAGTCGTTCGCAAGTTCGCCGCCGGACAGGGTCTCGATGCCGACCGCTGTGTGGATTACTTTGCCATCTCACGCGGCAATCACGAGGTCATCCGTCAGTTCCTTGCCCAACTGAAAACTCCCGAACAGAAGGAAGCCGGCATGGATCTCTTGGACCGTATCGCCATGAAAGACCTGCGCGATGCCACGCTTGAGGTACTGAACGATCACCTGAACACTCCCGTGGCGGATCGTGACAACGAGACCTACCGTCAGTATGTCCGCAACCCGCGCGTATGGCTCGAAATGCTGACGCCCTACAAGTCGTTCTTCCGCGAGGTTGTCTCGAAGGAGGATGCCGCCGCATTCCGCGCCAACCCCATGAGCCTTGCCAAATGGGTTGCCGAAAACATCAAACTCGACCCCACCTGCAATACGGGTGCTATTCCCATCTCGCCCGAAGGCGTTTGGAAGACACGTATCGCCGACGGTATAAGTCGTGCCATTTTCTTCGTGTCGATGGCTCGTGCACTGGGTATTCCCGCACGCATCGACGGTGTGACGGGCAAAATTCAACTGATGGGCGGCAAAGACCCCGTCGATGTTGAATTTACCGCCGTACAGGAGGAAATCGTCGCTCCCACGGGAACGCTGAAACTCACCTATTCGCCCATCGAATCGCTCGACGATCCCAAATATTTCGCACATTTCTCCATCTCGAAGATCGAAGAGGACGGTACGATCCGCCTGCTGAACTACGAGGAGGCCGAACTCGACATGGGTGGCGGCACGACTTGGAAGCACTGCTTCAAGAACGGCATCCGCATGGATGTCGGCGACTATCTGCTGATCACGGGTACGCGTCTGGCAAGCGGTGGCGTTCTGGCAACCGTACGTTCGTTCTCGATCAAGGAGGGCGAGACAACCGACATGGATCTGGTAATGCGCGAATCGAAAGACGACATCCGCGTCATCGGCAATTTCAACTCCGAGGCTCCCTTCAAGGACATCGCCAGCGGTGAGACCAAGACCGTTCTTTCGGCCACGGGTCGCGGTTACTACGTAATCGGCATCCTCGGTATGGGTCAGGAACCCACGAACCACGCACTGCGCGACATCGCCGCCAAAGCCAAGGATTTCGAGGAGTGGGGTCGCAAACTCGTCCTGCTGTTCACCGACGAGAACAGTTACAAGATGTTCCGCCCGGAAGACTTCCCCGGTCTGCCCGGCACCGTTGTTCTGGGTATCGACGAGGGCGGTCTGATCCGTGACCACATCCTCACGGAGATGAAACTCTCGGACAAGACCACCCTGCCGTTGTTCATCATCGGCGATACGTTCAACCGTGTGGTATTCAAATCGCAGGGTTATACGATCGGTCTGGGTGAGCAGATGATGAAGGTGATCCACAAGTTGTAGTTCAACCTCCATCCCGATTTATCGGTGTGCCTTTCTTCGGATCGGCACACCGATTTTTTTATACCTTGTCACAGGTATCATGCGACCGTACCCACACACAGAATATTCGATAAAAGATCTTCGCAAATACCCGTATTTCCGTCCTTTCCGCACGAGATCCGAAGCAAGTTCCTCCGTTCTCATATATACAAAAAAGCGGTCGGCTGAGAGATTCAGCCGACCGCTTTTACTTATTTATATACACCCTATTTCAGTGCATCGTAGGCAGCACGCACCAATTCGGGTGCCGTGATGTCACGCTCGTACTCTTCGATCTTCACCGTTCCGCCCATCGAGACACGCGGATTGCGGTACTTCATACCACTCTCCACGCTCTTGCGACCCGAAAAATGAAATTCACAAGCCCCCGTCTCCGAGGCAATTTTACGAATATTCGCAGGACGCACGCCGCATCCGGGCATGATGATGATCCGACCGGCGGCACGCTCCACCAACTGCTTCAACAGGGGAATACCCGCCTCGGCGGTAGGCTCCTGACCCGAAGTCAGAATACGTGTGCAACCCAATTCGATGATCTGCTCCAATGCTCGCATCGGATCCTTGCACATATCGAATGCACGGTGGAAGGTCACGTTCATGCCCTCCGAAGCCTCCATCAGAGGACGCATCGCCTCCATGTCTATTTCGCCGTCGGCCGTCAGGCAACCGAATACGACGCCGTCCGCTCCCAATTCGCGGCAGATCTTCACGTCGTGCAACATGATCTCCAACTCCTCTTTCGAGTAAAGGAAATCCCCGCCGCGCGGACGGATAATCACATGCAGTTTTGTCTCGGAAAGCATCTTGCGAGCCATCACAATCTCGCCATACGAGGGGGTTGTACCGCCCTCAGGAATTCCGGCACATAATTCGACACGATAAGCACCACCCTCCTGTGCACGCACGGCACTCTCCGAAGAGTTGGCACAAATCTCAATTCTCGGATTCTCGGTCATCACTATTTCAGCGTCAATTCAACGATGTAGTCAATGTCGGTCGGCACTTCGCCCAACTCAAGGAAGAGACCCTGACGGGTCTGACGGAACTTGACGGGGGTCTTGTCACCGAACTTCTCGGCCTTAACGACCTTCGAGGTTACGGGCAGATACAAACCGTTGTCCTGCAAATCGAGGATGTGAATGAACAGACGGTTGTCCTTGCGGGTAGAAACACCCCACTCGTGGGGAGCAACCTCACCGGCACGTGTACCGTAAATCGTCTCTCCATAAACCTTCATCCATTCACCCATCTCCTTCAGACGCTCCACGCCGACAGCAGGAAGTTCGCCGTTGGGCTGAGGGCCGAGGTTCAACAACAGGTTGGCATTCTTACCTGCGGCACGAACCAAGTACTGAATCAGCGTTCCGGGCGATTTGTAGTCCTGATCGCGGAGTTTGTAACCCCACATGCCGTTCATCGTCTCGCAAGTCTCCAATGGCAGACGACCGATCTGCTGACCCGACAAACCTGCGGTGTTCTCACCGGGAAGATCACGCTCGAAGATCTGAATATCCTCTCCTGCGAAGGGAATCATGTGGTGGTTGTTGCCGATCAGACAGGCGGGCTGCAATTTATGAATCAAAGCATACTGTTCGGGCAACTGCCAGTCGAAATCGGGATTCTGATCCTGATCCCACAATCCGTCGAACCAGATGGCACCGATCGGGCCGTAGTTGGTCAGAAGTTCGGTCAACTGGTTGTTCATGAACTGATAGTACGAAGCCCAATTCTGTTTTTTGGGATCGCGTCCCTTGTTGTGACCCGTACGGCCGAGGGGATAGTCCTCACGACGCCAGTCGAGGTGCGAGTAGTAGAAATGGAGTTTGATGCCCTGTTTCCGGCACTCCTCGGCCAGTTCTTTCATGACGTCACGTCCGAACGGAGTGGCATCCACAATGTTGTAATCCGAATATTTCGTCTTGAACATCGAAAAACCGTCGTGATGACGCGTCGTGATGCAGATATACTTGGCACCCGAAGCCTTGATCGCCGAAACCCACTCGGCAGCATTGAACTTATGAGGATAGAACGCCGAAGCCATCTTCTCATACTCCTGCCACGTCACACCGTCGGCATTCATAAACCACTCGCCCTGAGCGATCATGCTGTACAAGCCCCAATGGAGGAAAATACCGAACTTGTTATCCTGAAACTCGGTGCGAGCCTTCAGATTTTCGGGTGTGGGAACATAGCCCTTTTCGGGTGTTTCGGCGAAAAGCGTCGAACCGGTCAGCAGAGCCGTGACGATTCCCAATCCGATTTTACGGAATACATGTGTCATAATTTAAAATTCTATTAGGTTAAATTTGTTTCAAAGGTACAAAGATTCGGATGATTTTTAAAGGAAAACCGTCCTAAAAACACCCGCAGAGACAAAAACAGGATGGATTCAATGTGAATCCATCCTGCATTTTCGATTTCGAAGAATCGGTTACGAACCGAAGTTGTCGTAAAGGATGTTCTCCGAAGGTACGCCCAGATTGTCCAGCATATTGACAACCGACTTGATCATCATCGGAGGTCCGCACATGAGGTAAATACAATCCTCTGGAGCCTGATGATGTTTCAGATAGTTTTCGTACAATACGTTGTGAACGAAACCGGGAGTGTACTTTACGCCCTTCTCGTCTGCTTCGGGATCGGGACGGTCCAAAGCAAGGTTGAACGAGAAATTGGGGAACTCTTTCTCGATTGCGTGATACTCGTCCAGATAGGGAACTTCCTTCAGGGCACGGGCACCGTAGTAGAACGATACCTTGCGTCGGGTCTTCTCCGTCTTGAACAGGTGCATCAAGTGGCTGCGCATAGGAGCCATACCGGCACCACCACCGACAAAGATCAGCTCCGTGTCGGGCGAGAGGTTGTCGGGCAGGAAGAACTCTCCGTAAGGACCCGAAATCGTCACTTTGTCTCCCGGCTTGCGCGAGAAGACATACGACGAACAGATACCGGGGTTCACCTTCATGAAACCGCCATTAACACGGTCGAACGGAGGAGTTGCGATACGAATGTTCAGCATGATGATGTTACCTTCGGCAGGGTGGTTGGCCATCGAGTATGCACGGAACGTGTCCTCGGGGTTCACCGTCTTCAGGTCAAACATCTTGAATTTCTCCCAGTCGGGACGGAACTTCTCGTCGATATCCATATCCGAGAACTTGATCTCGTCATACTTCGGAATATCCACCTGAATGTAACCGCCGCTACGGAACTTGAGGTTCTCACCTTCGGGGAGTTTAACGACAAACTCCTTGAGGAAGGTCGAGATGTTACGGTTCGATACAACCGTACACTCCCACTTCTTGACACCAAGTACCGACTCCGGAACGTGGATCTTCAGGTCGTTCTTTACTTTGACCTGACAACCCAGACGCCAGTGATCCTTGGCCATTTTACGCGAAATGAAACCGGTCTCGGTCGGGAGAATGTCGCCACCACCTTCCAAAACCTGGCACTTACACATACCGCAAGCACCACCACCGCCACAAGCCGAAGGCAGGAAGACCTTGTTGTCGGCCAGAGTGGCCAGCAGGGTCGAACCGCTCTCCGATTTGAGGACTTTCTCGCCATCGTTGATGTCGATCGTGACTTCTCCAGACGTAGTCAGTTTAGTCTTTGCATAGAGAAGCAGGCCGACCAGTACGAGAATAATCACCAAGAAGGCGACAATTGCAACAATAATAGTCATTGTATCCATTTTCTGAATCTCTTTTTAAAGTTAGAACTGAATGCCTGAGAACATCATGAAGGCGATACCCATCAGACCGGTGATGATAAATGCGATACCGGGACCTTTGAGCGGAGCGGGGATGTTCGAATAATGACATTTCTCGCGGATTGCAGCCATCATGACGATAGCCAGCCACCAGCCCAGACCGGAGCCCAGACCGTAACCCAGCGACTGCACGAACGAAGTGATCTCGCCTCCATCGACTTTCTGCTGCATGAACAGCGAACCACCCATGATGGCGCAGTTTACGGCGATCAGCGGCAGGAAGATACCCAACTGGTTATACAACGTGGGAGAGAACTTCTCAACGGCCATCTCGACCAACTGCACGAATGCAGCGATGGTGGCGATGAATACGATGAACGTCAAGAAATTGAGGTTCACTCCTTCAACGAGCACACCGTCTTTCAGAACGAACTGATACAAGAGGTAGTTCAACGGCACGGTCATGGCCATCACGAACGTAACGGCGGCACCCAGACCCAGAGCCGTTTTAACGCTCTTCGAAACGGCAATATACGAACACATGCCGAAGAAGAACGAGAATACCATGTTGTCGATAAAGATCGACTTAATAAATATATTCAGTGTTTCCATACTCTAACCTCCTATTTTTCCTGTAAATCTTTGTTGATCGAGCGGTGGATCCAGATGATACATCCGACAATAATCAACGCCATCGGCGGGAAGAGCATCAGACCGCAGTTCGAATAGAAACCGCCCTCGGCCAGATACCAACTTTCGGGGATGATGCGGAAACCGAACAACGATCCCGAACCGAACAACTCGCGGAAGAATGCCACGATAACGAGGATCATACCGTAACCCAGACCGTTACCGATACCGTCGAGGAATGCGGGCCAGGGTTTGTTGCCCAAGGCGAATGCCTCGACACGACCCATTACGATACAGTTGGTGATGATCAGACCGACGTAAACCGACAACTGCTTGGAGACCTCGTAAACAAATGCCTTCAGAATCTGATCGACGACGATTACCAGTGCGGCGATGACAACCAGTTGGACGATGATACGGATACGCGACGGAATACCGTTACGCAACAGCGACATCACCAGATTGGAGAAAGCCGTAACCACCATAACCGACAGACCCATTACGATTGCAGGCTTGAGCTGCACCGTAACTGCCAATGCCGAGCAAATACCCAGAATCTGGACGATCACCGGGTTGTTTGCAGAAAAAGGCCCTGTCAGATACTTCATGTTCTTGGCTGAGAACATGGGTTCTTTTTCATTATTACTACTCATGGTTTTCTACTTTTTCTTCGTTAGACACATTCTCGGCGGCGGGGGTCTCAGCGGGCTGCACGGCAGCGACCTTGGCCTGACGACGAGCGTTCAACAACGGCAAGTAGTGTTCCATGCTGTCGTGCAACATGGCCGTAACGCCGTCCGAAGTTTTCGTACCGCCGGTGATTGCATCAACCTCATGGATGAGGTTGTCCTTCGAAGCACCGCCCTTACGCAACTTGATCGAAACGAACTCGTCGCCGTTGAAGATTTCCTTGCCGATAAATTTAGCCTGATACTTGGCCGTGGCGATTTCGGCACCCAGACCCGGGGTTTCACCCTTGTGATCCATGATGATACCGCCGATGGTGTTCATGTCCTCGTTGATCGAGACATAGCCCCAGATCGGGCCCCACAGACCGGTACCCGTCAAAGGCAGTACCAGACGGCCGTCCTCAGCCTCGAATACGGGGAACTTGCCCTCTTCGAAAGCCGTTTTCAGATCTTTCAACAAATTGAAGACATCCTCGCCTTCCAACTTGTTACCCTCTTTATCAATCGTATAAGCGTTGATGAACTCGTCATAGTTCTGATCCTGTGCAGACAGCGAACCCAAAATCATCTGCTTTTTCTCATTGAGCTCGTTCGCATACTGGCGACTTTGCAACGACAGAGAAACGACAGACAAAAGAGCGGCAACCAACACGACCATTACAGTCGAATAGATGAGGATATACGAATTACTATTTGTATTCTTTGCCATATTCATCTGTTATTTTGCGAGTTTAACACGATTTTGACGACGTTTGATGTTGCGCTCCACAACGAAGTAGTCGATGAGCGGCGTCAAGGCGTTCATGAAGAGAATCGAGAGCATCATACCTTCGGGGTAAGCGGGGTTGATCACGCGGATCATGATGGCAATGGCACCGGTCATGAAACCGACGATATACTTACCGGCATTGGTCTGCGACGAGGTTACGGGGTCGGTAGCCATAAATACGGCACCGAAAGCGAAACCACCGATTACGAGATGCCACCATGCGGGATAAGCCGTCACGCCGAGCAACTCGAAGAAGTAACCCATGGCCAGACCGCCGACGAACACCGAAACCATCGTGCGCCACGAAGCCACGCCCACGAAGAGCAGGATTGCGGCACCGATCAGAATGGCGAGGGTCGAAGTCTCACCGATCGAACCGGGGATGAAACCGAGGAATGCATCGCAAGGCGAGAAGTTACCCAGCGTACCGTCCTTGGCCAGATAGTCCAAGCAGGTAGCACCTGAGAAGCCATCGACAACACCCTCGCCTTTACCGAGACCTGCGATCCAGACCGAAGCACCCGACATTTGGGGTGTGTATGCGAAGAATACGAAGGCACGAGCCATCAGGGCGGGGTTGAATACGTTCATACCCGTACCGCCGAATACCTCTTTACCGAAGATTACGGCAAAGGCGGTACCCAGAGCGACCATCCACAGGGGAACATCGACGGGCATGACCATCGGGATCAGCAGACCCGTAACGAGGAAACCTTCGTTCACCTCGTGACCGCGCATCTGAGCGACGGCGAACTCGATACCCAGACCGACGACATACGAAACGACGATGATGGGGAGCACCTTCAGGAAACCGAACCAGAAGTCGGCCCAGAAGCCCTGTTCCACTCCGATCGAGAGCGAGTGCTGATAACCTACATTATAGAAACCGAAGAACAAAGCGGGCAACAGAGCGATGATGACCATGCTCATGGTACGCTTCATATCGTTACAGTCACGGATGTGTGCGCCGCGCACGGTAGTCGTGTTAGGCACGAAGAGGAATGTTTCGAAGGCATCGAAAGTCGATTCCAAGAAGCCTAATTTACCACCTTTGGAGAACGTCGGCTTGATTTTATCTACAAATTTACGTGCTGCCATTGTTATGCCTCCTTAATCATTAAGTTGATACCATCACGAATAATCTGCTGGATGTCGATTTTCGAAGGATCGACGAACTCGCACAGGGCGAAGTCCTCTTCAACCACTTCGTAGATACCCAGATTCTCCATGCGGTCGATGTCCTGAGCCAGACAAGCCTTCAACAGATATACGGGATAGATGTCCATGGGCAGATACTGCTCGTAAAGACCCGTAACGACGAACGGACGCTCGCCGCCGTTGATGTTGGTGTCGAGTTTGTAGGCTTTCTTGGGGCAGAGCCACGAGAAGTACGAACGCGAAACGGAGAATTTCTTGAAACGGGGAGCCATCCAACCGAACATTTCATACTTGTCGCCTTCAGGGATCACACAAACGGTGTTGTGGTAGAAGCCGAGATAGCCTTCGAGCGAAGACTTCTTGCCGGTGAGCACATTGCCCGAGATAACACGGACGTGATCGCCTTCTTTCTGGGCTTTGATCTCCTTCCCGACGATGGAGTTCATGCGCGCACCCGCAATGACACGCGCATAATGCGGTTTTTCGATTTCGGAACCGGCAACGGTAATGACGCGCGTCATATCGACACGGCCTTCGTTTACCAGACGTCCGATTACGACAACATCTTGCAGGCTGACCGTCCATACGATTTCGCCCTTATTGACGGGGTCGATGTGATGGATCTGAACGCCAACATTACCCACAGGGTGTTTTCCGGCAAAGGTGTGTTGTTCGACGCCCTTCATGGTGACCATTTGGCCTTCGGCTTTTGCGCGCATCGACAGATGCACCTTACCGTCGGTCAGTTTGCCCAACACGTCAAGACCTGCCTGAATGTTTTTCTCCTCACCGCGCAACGCGAAGTTGTAATCGGGAGCGAGCGGGGCAGAATCGAAAGCGGAAACGAAGATTGCTTTCGGCTTGTCGTTCGGATTGGCAATGATGCCATAGGGGCGTTGCACGATCATGGGCCAGAGACCCGCACGAAGCAACAACTCGACGATTTCTTCTCGCTTGGCCGATTTCAAATCGGGCTTTGCGAACTCTTCGTAGCACTGCCGAGCATCGGGAGTGACGGTCACGGTGAGAATCTTACGTTTCTCGCCACGGTTTACGGCTTTCACCGTACCGCTGACCGGCGAAGTGAAGAGCACGCGGTCGTTGTACTTGTTGAAGAACAACGGCTGACCCGCTTTCACTGCGTCACCCTCTTTGACCAGCATCTTCGGAGTGACGCCCTCGAAATCGAGAGGCGACACGGCGTATTCCTCAGCCATCGGAGCCGTTACGATCGACTCTTCGGCCTTGCCTTGAAGATTGATGTCGAGACCCTTGCGTAGAGTAATGATTTTCGACATGGTTAAAAATTTTGATTATTTAATGGGTTTATCCTTTAGTTATAAGTGAACTAACCTTTCAATAGCGTGCGAAATTACGCATTTTTCTTGAGAAAAATAAGTATTCGGTTCTTTATTTTTCATTTTCGGTGGAGTTTGGTGATTTTCAGATATTTCAAATCGGGGATTTACTTACCGCCCCTTCATTTCAAGGGGTTCGGGGCTGGATTTCCGAAAAATCAGAGGCTTCACCTTATATATGTTTAATAATTTTAAAATATGAAAATCATCCCGATTCGGTTAAAAATTTATATTTTTGTGGCCTATGGAAACAGTTTTCGTCAATATCCACACCCACCGTCCGACCCACCGTCACCTCGAACCCGAGGCATGCGGCATCCACCCGTGGCACGCCGACCGCGGGGAGACCTGCCCCGCGATCGACAACAGCGTGAAGGCCGTCGGCGAGATCGGTCTGGACTTCGCGTGCGATGTCCCGCGCGAGAAGCAGGAGGAGGTTTTCCGCCATCAGTTACAGTTGGCTGCGGAGCATCATCTGCCGGTCGTCCTGCACTCGGTAAGGGCGTTCAACGAAGTGCTGAAACTTCTTCGTGAGTATCGGATCGAACGTGCTGTTTTCCACGGATTTATCGGATCGTGGCAACAAGCCTCGGAGGCGATCCGGCACGGCTATTTTCTCTCGTTCGGACTGAGGACTTTCCGTTCGCCGAAAACCCTCTCAGTACTCGAAAAACTCCCCTCGGAATTTCTCTTTTTGGAGACCGACGACGAGGAGATTCCGATCGAGGAAATCTACCGTCTTGCGGCCGATGTGCGCCACACCACCCTCGAAGAATTGCAGCAAGTCTGCCTGAATAATTACGAACGATTTTTTCACCATGGATAACTGGTTGGAACGTACCGCCCTGCTTTTGGGCGAAGAGAAACTCAATATTTTGCGCCAATCCCACGTTTTGGTTGTGGGTCTTGGCGGTGTGGGTGCCTACGCGGCAGAGATGATCGCACGCGCGGGTGTCGGACACATGACCATCGCCGATGCCGACGTGGTATCGCCCTCGAACATCAACCGACAACTCGTCGCCCTGCATTCGACCGTGGGTCGTCCCAAGGCCGAGGTGCTGGCCGAGCGTCTGCGCGACATCAACCCCGAAATTGACCTTCGGATCGTCAATCAATACATCAAGGACGATCTGACCTGCGAACTGCTGGATGCCGCCCATTATGATTATGCGGTCGATGCCATCGACACGCTCTCGCCCAAGACGGCATTCATCAAGGGGGCACTCGACCGACACATTCCCTTGGTCAGTTCGATGGGTGCAGGAGCCAAAACCGACCCTGCGAAGATGGAGATCACGGACATTTCCAAGACCCACCACTGTCCTTTGGCGCACATGCTCCGCAAACGCATGCACAAACTGGGCATTTACAAGGGTTTCCATGCCGTTTTCTCGCCCGAACCCATCCGCGAGGGAGCCATGATCCCGTGTGAGGAACAAAACAAGAAATCAAACGTCGGAACGATCTCCTACATCCCTGCCCTGTTCGGCATCGGGTGTGCCTCGGTGGTCATCCGCGACCTGATCGGAGAAATGCAACAATAAACGAACCACATAAAACTATGGAAAACAAAAAACCGGACATCGTATTTCTCGACGCCTACTCGCTGGGAAATGCCGATCTGAGTAAAATCAAGGCTCTGGGTAATTACACGGCCTATGAGACGACCCGCCGCGAAGAGGTCGTCGAACGCTGTAAGGATGCCGAAGTTGTCATCTCCAACAAGGTGATGATCGACCGCGAGGCGATGCAGTCGCTGCCGAAACTGCGCCTGATCGCCATTGCCGCCACAGGCATGAACAACGTGGATCTGGAGGCCGCCAAGGAGTTCGGCATCACCGTCCGCAATGCCGTCGGCTACTCGACCCATTCCGTGACGGAGACCACCATCGGTGCCGCCCTCGCCCTCTACCGCCAAATCCCCTACTACGACCGCTATACCAAGGAGAAATACCCCTTGCAGGATCGTCAGTTCCATTTCGGTCGTGAGGTGCACACGCTCCACGGCAAGCGTTGGGGCATCATCGGTCTGGGCAACATCGGTCATGAGGTGGCAAAGGTTGCCACGGCACTCGGATGCGAGGTGGCCTACACCTCGACTTCGGGCGTAACGCGCGAAGAGGAGTACCCCGCCATGACGCTCACCGAACTGCTCACGTGGGCGGACATCATCTCGATCCACTGCCCGCTGAACGCCCGCACACACAACCTGATCGACGCACCCGAACTGGCTTCGATGCGCCGTTCGGCGATTCTGATCAACGTGGCACGCGGCGGTATTGTCAATGAAGCCGCTTTGGCGGAAGGCTTGAACCGCAACGAACTGGCAGGCGCGGCACTCGATGTATTTACCTCGGAGCCGTTCACCTCGGAGAGCCCCTTGATGCAGGTACACGACAAGGACCGTCTGCTGCTCTCGCCCCACAACGCATGGTCGGCCGAGGAGTCGGTCAAAATCCTTGTGGAGTGCATCCGCGACAACATCCGTAACTTCTACGCTTAACCCATGGAAGAAATCACACTTACACCCGAAGAGTGTGTCGCACTCGATGAACGCCGACAGAAAGTGTTCGAGTTTCTGGACTGCCACAGCATTCAATACACGTGGTACGAACACCCCGCATCCCCGACCATCGAGATTGCCCGCACCCATTGGCGCAAGGACGGTTCGAAACACTGCAAGAACCTCTTCTTCCGCAACCATAAGGGCGACCGCCATTACCTCGTCTGCTTCGACTGCGAACAGAGTATGGCGATCCACGATCTGGAACACAAACTCCATCAGGGCAAACTGTCGTTTGCCTCCGAGAAGCGCATGTTGAAATGGCTCGGGCTGCAACCCGGCTCGGTATCGCCCTTCGGACTGATCAACGACCCCGAACGCCATGTGCATCTGTTCTTAGATGCCGCGTTGCGAGACCTGCCCTCCTACTCGTTCCACCCGAACGATTTCCGCGCCACGGTGGTCATCTCGCGCGAGGAGTTTATGAAGTACCTTTCGATCGTGGGCAACTCCTACGAATTTATCGAATTGTATTAATTCCTTTGAAGTCACAAAAAAGAGCCGCACGAGAGGTCGTGCGGCTCTTTTACTATTTGCAGGTTCGATTACTTAAACTCAACGAGTGCCTTACCGGTCATCTCAGCAGGCTGCTCGACACCCATCAGTTTCAAAACCGTGGGTGCGACATCGGCCAGAATACCGTTCTCAACCGACTTTACGCGCTCCGAAACCACAACGATGGGCACGGGATTCAGCGAGTGCGCCGTGTTGGGCGTACCGTCGGGGTTTACGGCGTTGTCGCAGTTGCCGTGGTCGGCAATCATAACGACCTCATAGCCGTTCTTCTTGGCTGCCTCAACGACCTGCTCCACGCAACCATCCACAGCCTTCACTGCCTTCTCGATGGCTTCGTAAACACCCGTATGACCGACCATATCGCCGTTGGCGAAGTTAAGACAGATGAAGTCGAACTTCTGTTCGTTCAGCGCAGCAACCAACTTCTCGGCAATCTTGGGAGCCGACATCTCAGGCTGGAGATCATAGGTGGCAACTTTCGGCGAAGGAACCAAGATACGATCCTCACCCTCGAACTTATCCTCGCGTCCTCCGTTCAGGAAGAAGGTGACGTGTGCATATTTCTCTGTCTCGGCAATACGCAACTGCTTCAGACCCTTGCTGGCAACCCACTCTCCGATGGTATTCTTCACGTTCTCCTTGTCGAAGAGGATGTGCAACCCATGGAACTTGTTGTCGTAAGGAGTCATGCAGCAGTAATACAGCGGCATGGTGTGCATTCCTTCGGCCGTCAGATCCTCCTGCGTCAGGGCAATCGTCAATTCCTTGGCTCGGTCGTTACGATAATTGATGAAGATCACCAGATCATTCGGGCGAATCAGACCTACGGGCTGCCCCTCGGCATCCACACGAACCACGGGCTTTACGAACTCGTCGGTGATGTCGTTGTCGTACGACTTCTGCATGGCCTCAACCATATCGACAGCCTTCTCGCCGACACCTTCGACCAACGCATCGTAAGCAATCTTCACACGATTCCAGTTCTTGTCACGATCCATGGCATAGTAACGGCCTACGATCGTTGAGATCTTACCCGCCGATACGGTCAGATGTTTTTCCAGAGCCTCGATAAAACCCTTACCGCTGCGGGGATCAGTATCACGACCGTCCATGAAGCAGTGGATGAAGGTATTCTCGCAGTTGTATTCCTTGGCCACATCACACATCTTGAAGAGGTGATCGAGCGACGAGTGGACACCTCCTGTCGAGCAAAGCCCCATCAGGTGTACGTTCACGCCGTTGTTCTTGGCATACTCGAATGCCTTGACGATTTCAGGATTCTTCAGAATCGAATTGTCGGCACATGCGCGATTGATCTTCACCAGATCCTGATAAACGACACGACCTGCACCGATATTGAGGTGACCGACCTCCGAGTTGCCCATCTGACCGTCCGGCAGACCGACATTTTCGCCATCGGTACGCAGTTCGGCATGAGGATAATGCTCGGTCATGGCCGAAATATATTCGGGATGAACCGTCGAAATGACATCAGCCTTGTCGTGTTTGCCATTTCCCCAGCCATCGAGGATCATCAATAATACTTTCTTGTCCATAGTAACTCTCATTATTTAATTTAACCTTTACTTACTTTACTTGGGCGCAGATCAACTCCACAGCCTTATCGACTGCGGCCTGCAAGCCATCGACATTCTTACCGCCTGCCGTGGCGAAGAAAGCCTGACCGCCACCGCCGCCCTGCATCAGACGTGCGGCCTCGCGGACGACCTTGCCGGCATCGGCACCCGCACTCACGATCTCGTCACCGAGCATCACAGTCAGCGTGGGTTTTCCGGCGTAGTGCGAACCTGCGACAAACACGAGTTTCTTCGAACGTGCCTTCAAATTGTAAGCCAGATCCTTCAGGAACTCGGGCGTACGATCCGAAACGATCGAGAAGATCTGCATGCCATCACGCTCGACGGTCGAGGCGATGATCCTGTCTGCCCATTGGGCCACCTGCTCCTTGCGCATGGCCTCAACCTCCTTCGAAAGTTGCTCGTTCGTTTCCAGCATCTTCTTCACGGCGGTCAATACCTGCGGGTTGTTCAGATATTCGGCTACGTTGTGCAGGGCATCCTCTGCGGCGTAAACCAACTTCTCGGCCTGTGCTCCCGTCACAGCCTCGATACGGCGGACACCTGCCGAAATGGCACTTTCGCTCACGATCTTGAAGAAACCGATCTTACCGGTCGATGCGGTGTGCGTACCGGCACACAACTCGACCGACGGGCCGAACTTGACCATACGCACCTTGTCGCCGTATTTCTCGCCGAACAACATCATGGCACCTGCGGCCTCGGCCTCCTCCTTGGTGGTGTTGCGGTTCTCCTCCAACTCGAAATCTTCGCGGATCATGCGGTTCACCTCGCTCTCCACCTCGCGCAACTGCTCCGGCGTCACCTTCTGGAAGTGCGAGAAGTCGAAACGAAGCACTTCGGGGGTTACGAGCGACCCCTTCTGCTCGACGTGCGTACCCAGCACCTTACGCAGGGCGTGGTGCAAGAGGTGGGTTGCCGAATGGTTGTTGGCGGCCGACTGACGTTTCTCGGCATTCACCACAGCCGTAAATTCGGCTGCGGGATTATCGGGCAGTTCGTTCAGGATGTGAATAATCAGACCGTTCTCCTTCTCGGTGGCTACGACCTCCAAACGCTCATTGGCGTTCTCGATGTAACCCACATCACCGATCTGACCGCCACCGTTGCCATAGAACGGCGTCCGGTCGAATACCAGTTGGAACGATACCTTGTTCTTCGATTTCACACGGCGGTAACGGGCAATGTGTACCTGCTCGGTGAGGTGGTCATACCCCGTGAAGATGCTCTCCTTGACGGGTTTTACCTCGACCCAGTCGTCCGACTCGACGGCTGCCGCATTACGCGAACGAGCCTTCTGAGCCTGCAACTCCTTCTCGAACTCCTCCAAATCGACCCCTACTCCCTGCTCGCGGGCGATGAGTTCCGTAAGGTCGATCGGGAATCCGAACGTATCGTACAATTCGAATGCCTCGGCACCCGAAATCGCTTTTTTGTTCTCTTTCTTGGTTTTGGCGATCACTCCGTCCAACAGGTTGATACCCGTGGCCAGCGTACGCAGGAACGATGCCTCCTCGTCCTCGATCACCTTCTCGATAAGCGTCTGCTGGCTCTTCAGTTCGGGGAACTGTGCGCCCATCTGATCCACCAGACCGGCTACCAACTTACACAGCGTCGGTTCGGTGAAACCGAGGTACGTATAACCGTAACGTACGGCACGGCGCAGGATTCGACGGATCACATAACCCGCCTTCACGTTCGAAGGCAACTGACCGTCGGCAATCGAGAATGCGATGGCACGCAGGTGATCGGCAATCACGCGCATGGCGATGTCGTCCTTCTCGTCCTTTCCGTAGGTTTTGCCTGCCATGGCGGCAATACGGCTGATCGTCGGCTGGAATACATCGGTATCGTAGTTCGATTTCTTGCCCTGAAGAATCATACACAGACGCTCGAAGCCCATACCCGTATCGACATTGCGGGCGGGCAGCATCTCCAATTCGCCGTTGGCCTTGCGGTTGTACTGCATGAACACGAGGTTCCAGATCTCGATCACTTGGGGATTGTCCTTGTTGATCAGATCGCGGCCGGGGATCTTGGCGATCTCCTCCTCGTCACGCAAGTCGAAGTGAATCTCCGAGCAGGATCCGCAGGGACCCGTCTCGCCCATCTCCCAGAAGTTGTCGTGCTTGTTGCCGTTGATGATGTGATCTGCGGGCAGGTAGCGACGCCAGTAGTCGTAAGCCTCCTGATCGAAATCCACGCCGTCCTCCTTCGAACCCTCGAATACGGTGGCGTACATACGCTCGGCGGGCAGGTGATACACATCGTGCAACAACTCCCAAGCCCATTCGATGGCCTCTTTCTTGAAGTAATCGCCATACGACCAGTTACCGAGCATCTCGAACATGGTGTGGTGGTAGGTATCGTGGCCGACCTCCTCAAGGTCGTTGTGCTTACCCGACACACGCAGACACTTCTGCGTATCGGCGGCACGGGGATATTTGCGGGGGGCATTGCCCAAGAAAATGTCTTTGAACTGGTTCATGCCCGCGTTGGTGAACATCAGCGTGGGATCACCTTTGACGACCATCGGAGCCGACGGTACGATGTGGTGGCCTTTGCTCTCGAAGAAGTCGAGGAAAGCCTGACGGATTTTGTTTGATTCCATAATATAATCGAAATAATATTTTCTCGTTCTCTTTTTACCAAGTTGCAAATTTACACATTTTACGCTATATTTGCATAAATAAAGGTAAGTTTTTTAATAATGAGTGAAAATCAGCAAGACGAACACCACGACCCGAATCGGGACATGCGTCACGAGGCCATGCACGTATTGGACACCCTCTGCGAAAAATCCACGGAGTTGGCTCATGACGTGGGATCGGTCACGGCACGCCTGCGCACCTACCGCCTGATCCGGCGCATCCTCATCGGATTCATCCTCGTGTCGGTTGCCAACGTGGTTTTCTCCTACTTTTTCTTCACCCCGAAAATCTACCGCATCAATCGCGACAACCGCCAGCTGATCACCGAATACCGCATCCTTCAGGAGCGCATCCGCACGGCACAAAACCGCATCGACAACATCCGCCAACGCGACAACTTTGTCTATCGCACGCTGTTTGCCACCGATACGCTTTCGATTCCGGGCGTATGGCAACCCTATGCCGAAAACAAATATGCCGCCCTCGCCGACGACGATTTCGCCCCCTTGATGACCGACACATGGAAACAACTCGACCGCCTTGCGCGCACGCTCTATCTTGAGTCGGTTTCGATGGACGAACTGCAACGCCTGAGTCACAACAAGGAGCAACTTTCGGCAGCCATTCCCGCCATTTGGCCGATCGACCGCAAGAAACTGCGCAACAACCACATCGGCGCATTCAACATGCGCCGTCTGCACCCCACTTTAGGCATTATCCGCCCGCACAAGGGAGTCGATCTTGCAGGCCGCATCGGCGATCCGGTCTTTGCCACGGGCGATGCCGTTGTCGAATCAACCAAATCAATCCGAGGCTACGGGAAACAGGTGCTTCTGAACCACGAATTTGGCTACAAAACGCGCTATGCCCACCTGAGCAAGATATTGGTGCGTCCCGGCGAGAAAATCAAACGCGGACAACTCATCGCGCTGATGGGGAACACAGGTATTTCGAGCGGCCCGCACCTCCACTATGAAGTCATTCACAAGGGGCATCATGTGAACCCGATCAACTACTTCAACAAAAATATGACACCCGAAGAATACGACAATCTGATGAAACAGATGAAAGACATAACCTACGAAAAGTTCTAAAGCCATGATGACCGGAAAGAAAAATTTGGAACGTCTGCGCCGACGCCGTCTGCGCAAGACCCGCATCATCCGCTTCGTCGTGCGCCTGTTCGTGTGGGGCGGTCTCACGGTGCTTTATTACTTCGGATTTTCGTTGTTTTTCGACACCCCGTTCGAATATGATCTGAAACATCAGACCGACCAACTCCGCGAACAATACACGCGCCTTTCGCAACGCTACGACTCGCTGATGCAAGTTGTCGATAACCTTTCGGAACGCGACCGCAACGTATTCCAAACATTGTTTGAGGCCGCTCCGAACGATCTTTCCGCCGAATTTCAACAACGCCGCAACACAACCTACGAACAGGTCGTGAACCGCACCTCGCAAAGCCTTCGCGAAGAGTTGGAACGCCGTATGGAACACATGGACAAGGAATTGAGTTCGCTCAACGAGATTTATGCGACACTGCACCGCCGTATCCGGCAAAAAGGCGAGGAGTGCAACAGCATCCCCTCGATCCAACCCGTCATCAACAAAAAACTGACGCTGATGACCGCCTCCTACGGCATGCGTTTCCACCCCTTCTACAAAACCCTCCAACCTCACCGGGGCGTGGATTATACCGTACCCGAAGGTTCGCGCGTTTTTGCCACGGCCGACGGAGTGGTGAGCCACGTCATGATGCGTAATTCGACCTCCGGAAAGACCATCGTCATCGACCACGGCAACGGGTACAGCACCAGTTACCACCATCTGGGGGAGATTCATGTGCGGGAGGGGAAAAAAGTACGTCGCGGCGACATCATCGCCTTTTCGGGCAATACGGGTCTTTCGCTTGCCCCCCACCTCCACTACGAGGTGCGCCACAACGGCATGAGGGTCGATCCGATCCACTATTTCTTCATGGAACTCACCCCGACCGACTACAAGCGACTGATGTACATCGCCCAGTCGGGCATGCAATCCTTCGACTGATGCACAACCCCGTAAAATTGATTCTCACGGATTTTGACGGTACGTTGGTCGATACGCGCCGTGCGAATGCCGCCGCCTATGTCGCCACGCTCCGCGAGGCAGGATTTCCGCTGACCGAACAGGAGTATCTCGATCACTATTTCGGGATGCGTTGCGCGGAGTTTCTCTCGGCTTACGGCATCACCGATCCCGATCTCAAGGAATGCCTGCACCTGCGTAAAATCGAACTCTACCCTTCGTTTTTTGACTCGGTGGTCATCAACCGCGAATTATGGGATTTCTGTTGCCGGTTCCGGCAGGACGGCGGACACGTATGGATCGTCTCCACGGGCAGTCGCGACAACATCGACAACGTGATGCGTCACTTGGGCATCGGGCTCAGGGGCGTAAGCAAAGGACGGATCGGCGAGGTGGACGGCGTGATTGCGGGGTGCGATGTGGCGCACAGCAAGCCCGATCCCGAATGTTTTCTGAAGGTCATGGAACGGGAAGGATGCTTGCCCCTCGAAACGCTGATCTTCGAAGATTCCCGCGTAGGGCTGGAGGCAGCACGACGAAGCGGTGCACCCTACTTCAAAATCACCTTCTAAACAAAAAGGGATGACCCGAAAGGTCATCCCTTTTTCCGCTCAACGCAGACGGATCGGTCGCCATACATGCGAAAGCGTGATTGCGACCAACGTCCTCGGAGTCTGATGACTGCGCCAGCCGACCCACGCCTGCTCACGCACCGCACGTGCCACATATTTGCTCAAATCGCCCAAGGTCACCTCACCACGTGTCTGCTGCAATTTCTTGAGCAGGAAGTAAGTGAATGCTCCGTGACCCTTTTCTCGATAAACATAGGCGGTCTCATCGTTTTCGGCAGCCGCAAAGACCATCATCTTTCCCGACGGTACACACTGACGAGGCATCAGACGGCCGTTGCGGTTGGTCTCCAGCGTTGCTCCGTCACGGCGCACACCCGCAAACGACGAATCCAAGAAGAGCAGGGTCGAACGACTGCGGCAGAGCGAGAGTTCGTCGCACAAATCATCCAATTTGTAACCCGTCTTCAGATCCTCGCAGAATCCGTCCGATGGCAGGATGTAGGCCTCGCGGGTTCGCGGATCGGCCATGCCGTGTCCCGAATAATAGACGATGATCTCGGCATTGCCGCCATATTCGTTTACGGCATTTTTCAACCGGCGCAATTCGTAACGGATGTCGTTGAGCGTCGCATTAGGCGCAAAACGGATGTTTTTTTCGGGAATGCCCAGCGTTTCGTGACAGTAGCGGGCAAAGATCTCGCCGTCACGCAACGAGCACTCCGAATCGGCATCACGGCGATAGCGTTCGTTGGCAAACACCACCACAAAAGTCTTGTCGTTGTCGGTCGGATTAACGGGAATATCCACATCGACATCCGACACGATTACGGGGACAGCAGGCTCTTTCCCGCTTGCCGTATCGTCCTTCAGATCAACCCCGTAGCCGTAACGCTTGCCGTAGGGCATCTTGATGATCAGCGACTTCAAGGCCAAATGCCCCTGCTCGATTCCGAACGTGGGCTCTTCCTCCTCGTGTTGCAACCAGTAGCGGGCAAACTGATCGGCATCCTCCTCAGGAACCTGCACAAAAATCTCGCCGAACTGGGGATCCAACACCAAAAACGCCTCGCGCTCTTCGTTGTACTCTTTGAGCGTGAGATTCAGACGAATATCGTCCTTCACCAAATCGACATAAACGCGTTCGGCCTTGAGGTTCAACTCGTTGCTTTTGACATTACGCAACGAATCGGTCGCCTCGTCATTCTCGGCCGACCAATCGCTCATCGCCTGCGCCACATATTCGCGGGCGAACGATTCATAGGATTTATCCTGACGCACCACGGGAAGCGCACGGGACACGAAATTCAGCGCACGGGACATATCCCCCGCCTCGACCAGATGCACGGCGGCATCCAGCATATTGGCTTTCGACGGATCTTGTCCGACACCGCGTCCCTCACGGTAACACGCCACCAGACTGAGGATTGCCGCCCGATCGCCCGAACGCGCACCCTTCATATAGAGTTCGACGGCCTGTGCGGGACTTTTCGCCACCCCCAGACCTTTTTCATAACAATTACCCAGTGAATTATAGGCCGACACGACACCCTTTCGACAGGCCTCCGTCCACCAGCGGACAGCCTCCCGATCGTTTTTCCCGATACCGAGTCCCGAATGGTAACAGCGACCCAGTTCATCCATCGCCACAGCATCGCCCCCCTGAGCCTTTTTCAAGAGTTCCTCGGAGTAGGTCTGCGCCGACACGACGCAAGTCGTCATCACCAAAATCAAAAATAGAAATATACGTTTCATAGGTTTTTGTTTCAAATCTTCATGCCCGACAAAGGTACAAAAAAAGCGAAAAAAATCTATCGCCGACAGATCTTGCGGAAATCACAATAGGCACAATCCTTTTCATTTTCAGTCTGTCGGAACGGAATTTCGGGATTAAAAATTTCGGAGAAAGTCTCCGCGAGCAGTCGCTCGAACGCCTCCCGATAGAACGAATAATTCGCCCCCTGCACCTTCAGTTCCTTGTCGCAGAGCATCGGCGAATAGTTCTCCTGCGACATATCCCGCACATAATAAAGTGCAGGAACAACCTCCTTGTGGCGCGTATGCGAAAGGATCATCGCATAGATGAGCGTCTGCAACACGTTGTTCCTCGCCCCTCGCTCCTCGGAACGAAACAGGGCATCCATCCCTCCAAATTCGAGTTGCGAAGCTCCCGTCTTGTAATCCACCACGCGAATCGTGCCGTCGTCGAGCATGTCGATACGGTCGGCGACACCGCCGATGCGCAACTCATACTCCCGACTGCCGCACTTAAAGGGGAATTTCCACTGAATCTCCTCCTCCAGTCCCGTCACCGTGAAATTGTCGTGACGAATATCGAAATCCATCACCCCGTTTTCCAAATAGCGCGTCACAATATCCTCGACCAACAGCAGACTGCCCGAATACTCCTCGCGCGAGGAGTTCGGATTGCACAGATAGGATTCGTTGATTGCCTTATCAACCGCCTTCACGACCGCCTTCGATCGGCGCAGGCCATCCAAGGCTTTTGCGGGATGAAGTTCGTCCTTCACCCGCGCGTAAAGGCTCTGGGCAGCGGCGTGAAGGATCGTACCGAACATCGGAGCATCGACATCCTCCGACATCTCGTCATCGGGCGAAAGATGCGCCACCGAATAGAAGTAAAAACTCAACGGACACTTGACATACCGCGAAAAAGCCGACGGCGAAAGTTTTCCCGTCTGTGCAGGGTCGGTGAACCGCTCCAGCGAGGCCATCACCTCCGGGGTTTTCTCCACCTCGATCGCCTCCTCGTCCGCCAAATTGACATCGACACCCACCTCCGTGCGTTTCAACGTAAAGCCGCTTTCGTAATCCAACTGACGAATGTAACGACTCGGTTCACCCGTCGATTTATCATCGGCGTGCGAGCAATAGACCATGTGGACGGTCTCGGCACGCTGAATCAGTCGGTAAAAATAGTAGGCATAGACGCCTTCGTGGTGCTCGGTCGTCGGCAGTTCATAGGCCGAGCGCAGATTATACGGCACATAGGAGGCATCGCCCAATCTGTTGCCCGGAAAATTATCGTCGGTCATCGAGAGGATGATCACATTCTTGAAATCGAGGTTTCGGGTCTCAAGGATTCCCATCACCTGAATCCCCCTCAACGGCTCGCCCTTGAACGGGATGCGCACGGTCTGGAGGTGTCGCCTCAGGAGCGAAGTATAGATCGACGGCGTGAGTTCCACATCACACTCGTCGAGCGAATTGCGCAACTTCGAGATCTCCTCCGAAAGGATGGTCAGATATTCGTAACGCTCCCTGCGACCGATCTCCTCCGAAGGGATCTTCGCCACGGCATCAATCACCCCGAGCAGATAATCCGAGAGTGCAGTCCATGACTTTGCCGCCGAAAAGACACAACGCAACAGGTCGTTCTGTTGCAGCCATTCCCCCGCCACCATGATCCGTCGTTCACGCACGATGCGTTCCCTCAGCGAAATCATCAGCGCGGAATCCTGCTCCTGAAGGAAAGGATGCGCCAGAAGTCCCGCCACATCCACGTGATAGAACGACACTTGATTGTCCTTTACCCGACAATGGCTCTGCAACCCGATCAGTCGCTCGACAAACGTATAGGCGGTGGTCTGTCTCAAAGGATACCCCATCGTGACGTTCACCTCGCCCAACTCCTTCGGCAGGGCATACAGCAGGGGCATCAGCAGGTTCTCGTCGGTAAGCACCACGGCGGTCTCCTTATCCAGACGCCCCGTAGGACTTTTAGCGGCCAACTCGCGCAGGATGTCGGCCGTATATTTACACTGCACGGCATTCGACACGGCAGCCACCGCGGTCATCTCCTTGGGGCGCGCCATGCCGTCGTGCGGAAATTCGGTGCGTTGCGGGAAACGGACGATATTGTCGCGGATAAACATACCCGCCTCCTGTTCCGTGTTGCGCACATAATAATCGTCGTAATCCCAATAAAAATCCGTTTCGGTCGAACGTGCCAGGAATTTGAAAAGTTCCTTTTCGCAAGCCGAGAGGGCATTGAATCCCGCCACCACAAAGTGGCGTTTGTCCCCGAGTTCCGCCTCCCCGCTCCGAATCCTCTCGACCGCCGCACGATGAATCATCCCCGTATAGGCGATGCCCAAATCGGTCAGTCGCTGACGGTATTCGCGATAGATCGGAAGCAGCGTGCGCCAGATCTTCATGAACTTGCGCTGCTCCTCCGAATAGTTCGCCTCCTCGCCGAACGATGCCCAGAACCGCAGGATCTGCAACTGCCGTTCGGTCAGATACGAGAGATCCGCTTCGATCTGTTTGATGTCCGAAATATTCTCGAAGAGCATCTCCGCATCGATCAGATACTTGTCGATGGTGTCGAAGTCCGTGAGGAGCATATCGCCCCAGAAGTAGAACTTGTCGAACGTCTCGTTGTGGTATTTCGAATAGACCTTGTAAAGTTCCGTGATCAGACGCACTCGGTCACCCTTCTTCAGCCCCGAAATATCGCCCATCAGTCGGTCGATGGTCATCCAACGGGGTTGCCACAGCGGATGATCCGTCAGTCGTGACAGGGCATCCGTAAAAAACAAGCAGGTACGCCGCGACGGAAAAAGGATGGCACAATCCGATATGCCATCCCCCATACGCGAGAAAAGATCCTGCGCAAGTTCTTCCAAAAATCCCTTCATCTTCATTTTTTATTCGATTCCGACAATGCTTCCGCCCATAAACCGAACGCCCGCGCCACGAATGATCGAGGGTTTACCCTTGAAGGTGATCGTGCCTCTCATCGAGGTTCTGGCGTCGATGCGTTCCGAAACGCTGATTCGTACCGAGGCACCGCTCCGCGATTCGACCGTGGCGGACATCACGTCCAAAGCCTCGGCCGACACCGTGCCCGCGGTTGCCGTCAGCGTCATATAACGCGCCACACCCGAAAGGTTGGCCGTGCTCTGACCCGAAAGATCCATTTTCAAATCCTTCACATCCAACCCCGCCTCAACCGACGACTTTCCCTCAACATAGAGGTCGAACAAATCGCCGCACAGGGTGTCCTGACACGTCACGCGGGCATCGCTCACACGCAGTTCACGGAGCGTATTGTAATACACTGTCACGGTTGTGCGTTCGGGACGACGCGGATCCGTGCGTTCCGAGATGCGTAACACGCGATCCTTGATCTGATAACGGAATTTGGAGGTATAAGCCCCCTTTGTATCCCACGATATTTTGGGAGCCTGCTCCCCGCTCACGGCAACGAGCACCACATCCACCGGGCCCGAAATTTCGAGCGAGGAGAAGTTTTGCAGCCACTCGCTTTGGACGGCGGAGGTTGTATTTTCATCGGATTGCGTTTGAGCAAAGCCCGTAAACGCCATAAGGACAGCCGCAAAGGCCAACATCATTCTTTTCATATTATCTGATTTTATGGGACTAATTTACAAATTTTCCGCGAGAACGGGATTGGTTTGCCCATATTTTTTCGGTTTTCTTCCGACAAGAGCCTTACAACACATCCGCTTCACAATGAAACGAACATATGTTTTCCCGTTTTTTTGTTTGCAGATCTCAAGAAATTTTCCGATTTTTGTATAAATATACGGTTCGCATCTTTTTTACACAAAGACAATCATTTAAGAATCAACCACATACCCCAGAAGTGAGAGCAAAAATCTTCAACGCGAGTGCCGGATCGGGCAAGACCTACCAACTGGCCTACAAATATGTGCGGGATGCCATAGAGCAACCCTCCGTTTACCGCCACATCCTTGCGGTGACCTTCACCAACAAGGCCACCGAGGAGATGAAATCGCGTATTCTGAAAGAGATTCACACTCTGGCATCGGGCTGCGAAAGCAACTACATGCAGAACCTCTGTCGGGAGTTGCACCTTTCGGAGGAGATCATCCGCGACCGCGCCCGACAGGTACGGTCGAAGATTCTGCACGACTACTCCCACTTTACGGTGCTGACCATCGACACCTTTTTCCAGCGCATCCTGCGTGCTTTCATCAAGGAATTGGGGCTGGATCTGAATTACAACATCGAACTCGAAACCACGACTCTCCTTGCCAAAAGCACCGATGCACTGATCGAACAAATCGCCTCGGACGAGGATCTGAAGAAATGGCTCATCAAATTCATCGGGGAACGCATCGAACGGGGCGAAAAATGGGATGTCCGCGAGGGCATCCTCGCCATGGGCAACGAGATTTTCAAGGAAGCAAACCAAGAGGCGATCGGCGTGAAAGGCATGCGCGACAAGTTGGACGGAATCGTCCGCAAAGCGACCGGACAAAGCAACCGCACCCGACAGGAGATCATCTCCTGCGCCCAAGAGGCAATCGACCTCATGACCCGAAACGGCATCACACCCGCAGATTTCAAGGGCAAGAGCCGAAGTTTTGCATTTTACTTTCAGAAGATCGCTTCGGGCGACCTTACGGCCTACACCCCGACCGTTGCCCAGATGAGTACAACAACCGACGGATGGTGTCCGAAAGGATCTCCCGCCGCACCGCTCGTTACAACCCTGCAACCGCTCCTGAGGCGCATCTGCACCCTCTACGACGAGAATTTCGACAAGTGGAACACCACGGCACTCCTTCGTGAGAATTTCCGCAGTTTCGCCCTGCTGACAGACCTCTACGAACAGATCAAGCAAATGTGCGAAGAGCAGAATCTGATGCTACTCTCCGAAACGAAACAGATCTTGGCAGAGTTTATCGGCGACAACGACGTGCCGTTTATCTACGAGAAGGTCGGCAATCGGTTCGATCGGTTCATGATCGACGAATTTCAAGATACCTCACTACGCGAATGGAAAAATTTCCTGCCCCTGTTGCAGAATGCCATGGCGCAATCGGAGGACAACAGCGTATTTTTAGTGGGCGACATCAAGCAGTCGATCTACCGCTGGCGAGGCGGTGATTGGGAGTTGCTGCACCACGAGGCGAAGAACGCTTTGGGACGCAACGACACCGAGGAGAAGATCATGCGCGACAACTACCGCAGTCTTCCCGCCGTTGTGGAGTTCAACAACAACCTCATGGCGCGCATCATTGCGGGCGACAATGCCGCGCTCAACGCCGAACTCAACGCCGCCCGCGAACAAGGCATCCTCTCGATCGAGGAGAACGCCGCATGGCACGACATGCTGAAAAACGCCTATGCGGGACACGCCCAGAACGCCAAACGCAAATGTACCCGTCCGGGTTATGTTACCGTGGAAACCTACGCCGAAGAACCTCCCGTCGTGGAGTGCATCTGCCAATTGCTGGATCGGGGATTCCGCCCGTGCGACATTCTGATCCTCGTGCGGAAAAAAAGCGACGGCGCAGAGATCGCCGACAAACTGCTCGGATTCAAACAACAGAACAAAGACCCGCGCCACCACTTCGATGTGATGACACAGGAGGCTCTTATTATCGGATCGGCACCCGTCAGCGGATTCATTGCCGCATCCATGTCGCTGACAATCAACCCCGACGACAAACTCAACCGCGCGGTCTATAACCGTTTTCTGAATCGTCCGTTCGATCAGGCTCTCGATGACGACGAACGCCAATTCTTCATCTCGCTGAGCATTCTTTCGCCCGAAGAGGCATTCGAGCGCATCGTGATCCGCCATTCGCTGGAGGAGGATCGCCAACAGACTGCCTATCTGCAAGCCATCCACGAACAGATCATCGCCTTTTCGGCAAATAAAGTGGCCGACATCCCGCTCTACCTGAAATGGTGGGAGGAGCAGGGATCTTCAAAGTCGCTTTCGATCGAGGAGAGCCGCGAGACCATCGAAATCTCCACCATCCACAAGGCCAAAGGTCTGGAGAAACCCGCCGTCATCATCCCCTACTGCCAATGGACGATGGATCCCCGCACGAACTCCATCGTGTGGGCAAAAGGCACGGGCAATGCGTCCGAAATCGGGCGTTTCCCCGTGAAATACAAGAAACAGATGATGGAGTCGGATTTTGCGAAGTCGTTCTATCACGAAAAACTCTTCTCGCACATCGACAACATCAATCTGCTCTATGTGGCACTGACCCGTGCCGCCGAGTCGCTCCACATTTTCGTTCCCCGGAAGGACAGTAACCGCGTCAGCAATCTGATCCTCAACCACATCAATGACCCGATGACGTTCGAGGATGTTGCTGCCCCCGATGCCGATCGCATGACACCGATCCGCCCCTCGTGGGACGAGTTGCGCCAAACGACCACCGATGAGGGCAACATCCGCTATGAGTTGGGCGAACCCTCCGCCCCCGAACCTTTCAAGGAATCGAAGGACGACTCCACACGCCACGTCATTCTGGAACATTACCGAACCTCCGAAGCCGAACTGCGTCTGAGCCTTCCGTCGGAACGCTACATCGAGGAGATGGACAACATCCGTTCACCGCGTGATTTCGGTATCATGATGCACAAGGCCTTTCAGGAAGCCGAAACCACCGATGATATCCGGGAGGCGATCCGTCAGATGACCCTCGACGGACTGCTCAACCGGCAGGAGGCCGACACGCTCCTTTCAAAATTGGAAGAAGTAATGTGCACCCCGATGGTTGCCGATTGGTTTTCGGGTACGTGGAGCGACATCCGCACCGAAAACGACATCATCCTCCCGCAGGGTTCGACCCGCCGCCCCGACCGCGTGATGATCCGCCGGGGGGAGGCCGTCGTGGTGGATTACAAGTTCGGAAACCAACCCACCGAAGCCAACCGCCGTCAGGTCAGAGACTACCTCTCGATCCTTAGGCGTATGGGCTACACCCCCTGTACGGGTTACCTGTGGTATGTGCTGCGGGGTGAAATCCAAAAAGTCGAATAACAATGAACGGATTGCTTGCCATACTCCCCCGACCGTTTCGCCGTCGCGGATTGTGGATTGCCCTCACGCTCCTGATTCGCGCAGTAATGAACCTTGCAGGACTGGCCGTGCTGCTGCCCGTACTGACTATGGTACTCGACCCCTCGCAGATCACGCAGGAAGGCATCATGCACCGCCTGTTCACCGCTTCGGGTCTTGAATCGCAACGCGCCTTTTCGTTGTGGCTGTGTGCGGGTGTGGTGGGATTCATCCTGTTGAAAAACGTCATTGATGTTGTCTTGATGCAGATCGAGAACCGCTATGTGATGTGTCTCTACCGCACGCTTTCGCGTCGTCTGTTCACCGCCTACCATCAGAAGGGATTGGGGTTCATCAAAAACTCCAATTCGCAACTGCTCACACGCAACGTCAATTTCGTATGTCTGGCATTCGTCACGGGCATATTGACTCCCGCGACCTCCATCATTGTGGAATTGTTGCTGTTTGTCATGTTGTTCGGGACACTGCTTTTTTATGCTCCCGCAGGCGCACTGCTTGCCATGGCGGTCTTCATCCCCTCGATGTGTCTCTACTATACGCTCGTGCGTCACAAATTGGTGCAATACGGCGATGAGGAAAACAAGGCACAACGCGAAAAAATGCGCCTTGTCGCCGAAACTTTCCGCGGATATGCCGACATCGAGATCAACGATGCCTTCCCGAAGATGCTCCGCCAGTTCGACACCTCGACAGATCGCATCATCCGCATCCGCATGCGCGATTCGCTGATGCGTTCGCTCCCCTCTTCAATCACCGAGACGGGACTTGCCGTGGGTATGGCACTTCTGGTCGGTATGAGTCTGGGCGACGATCCCACGGAAGCACGCCTTTTGTTCGGTGTCTTCGCCGTGGCTGCGCTCCGCCTGATGCCGTCCGTCCGTTCGATCCTCGCAAGTTGGACCGCCATCCGCTATAACCGCTATACGATCGACATCCTTCGCGAAGCCCCCGCCTCGACGGATCCCGATTCGCTCCGTGAGGAACATCGTCAGATCTCTTTCAAAAAAGCGATCACGGTCGAAGACCTCTCGTTCCGTTTCGACGACGAAAAGGAGGATCTTTTCTGCCATCTTTCGCTTACAATACACAAGGGCGAACGGATCGGCATCCGCGGAGAGTCGGGTGCAGGCAAAACGACCCTGTTCAATCTGCTTTTGGGACTTTACACCCCGACATCGGGCACAATACGCATTGACCAGACCACGCTCAATCCCCAAAACCGCCGTATGTGGCAACGCCGCATCGGCTACGTGTCGCAAAACCTATTTTTGGCCGACACTTCATTTGCGGGAAACGTGGCATTGGGGATTCCCGACAAGGAGATCGACCGCGAGCAGGTCATGCGTGCGCTGGAAACAGCCCAATTGGGTGATTTCATCCGTTCACTGCCCCGCGGCATCGACACCCCCGTCGGAGAGTGCGGATGCCGTCTTTCGGGCGGACAACGCCAGCGGATCGGCATCGCCCGTGCCCTGTATCGCAACGCCGATGTGCTGTTTTTCGACGAAGCCACCTCGGCACTCGATGCCTGCACCGAACAAGAGGTCAATCGTGCCATCGCCCGTCTGGCCGAAGAGCATCCGGGGCTGACACTCATCGTCATCGCCCATCGAGAGACAACCCTCGAATACTGCAACCGAATCATCACCCTCGAAACAAAAAAGAAAACAAATAAACCATGATATTCACGATCGCGAAAATCCGTTTCTCCCTGCCCGATAAATTCGTCACTGGATTTTTTGCACAGGGACTTGCCCCGTTCAAGACCGAAGAACCGGGAAATGTCAATTTTGAAGTCACTTACAGCCCCGACGTCAAACCCGTGGGCGAATACCACAAACTCGAAAAATTCGATTTTGCCGAGGCGGAAGCCGACTGCCGGTTTGGCCTTGACGACGGTGACAACTATATGCTTTACATTCTGCCGCACGATACCTCGGCACCTGTCACAACCTTACGCATCTCGAACGACGGACGTCAGGTCATCTGCGACCACGACTCGAACCATCTGCTCAGCAGCCTTCGTTTCGGCCTTTGGATCGCCTACAACATCACCGCCGTACACCGCAACACCGTTGCCATCCACTCGTCGGTGATCGTCTATCGGGGACAGGCCGTGCTGATGCTCGGTGAATCGGGGACAGGCAAAAGTACTCACACCCGCATGTGGCGCGAACATATCGAGGGCGCACGTCTTCTGAACGACGACAGCCCGATCGTCTGCGGCAATGCCGACCGCGCGGCCGACTGCTACGGTTCGGCTTGGAGCGGGAAAACGCCCTGCTACATCAATGCCCGTGTGCCCATCCGCGCCTTTGTACGTCTTTCGCAAGCCCCACACAACCGCCTGCGCAAATTGAGCCGTCTGGAGTCGATCGGTGCCCTGCTGCCCTCGTGTCCGCTGGCATTCTCGCACGACAAGCAACTTTTCAATGCCGTCTGCGCCACCGTCTCCACGATCCTCAAGCACACGGAGGTATATCACTTGGAATGTCTTCCCAACGGCGATGCCGCACGTCTGGTACGCGACACGCTGTTTGAATCCGACAATCAGTAATGCGCTCCCTGTCGAATAATTCGGGATTTCAACTGACACGCGACCTCTTGCTCGAAGGACAGGAGGTGTCGCTTCGTGTGCAGGGGCAAAGTATGCTGCCCTTCTTCCAAAGCGGTCAGAAAGTTCATCTGCGCCCCTTACGCGAGGGGGATTTGAAGCGAGGCCACGTGGTTTTGGGCGAGACCGACAACGGCCATTTCGTCATCCACCGCATTGTCCGCGTGGAAAAAGATCGGATTATCCTTTTCGGCGACGGCAACACAATCGGCATGGAGCATATCGCACGGGATCATGTCTATGGCATTGTCGATTGCGGGCGCGTGCATCTCTTCTTCGCACGGCTTTGGTTATGGCTGAAACCTTTAAGAAAATACCCCTTGTGGTTCTTACGGCGAATCTGCCGCAAATAAAATTCATCTCAATAAAAAGGACAGATGAGTACACCTACGGCGCGTTGGATTCCACGGCAGCCGAGCGCAAACTCCGCTGGGACGAGAAGAACCGCCTGACAGCTTCCGATACCGACGGTGAACGCACGGTGAAGACCTCCGGTGAGGGTGAACAGTTCTACGTGAACTCCGAGTTTGCGGGCGGACGCACCAACACCGAAAACGCTACACCAAGCACATCTATATCGATTCGCAGCGCATCATTTCCAAGATTGGCGACTTCGCCTCCTACGGTTCTGACCCGAGACGCATCCAGTATGCCGGCAGTGAGACGGACGGATTTTCTGTGAATTACAAACAAAAATATTCCGCCCAAC
>RCNH01000409.1_pt1 | contig 33445 bp, 46 predicted proteins | sample 2041161 | NCBI WGS metagenome assembly RCNH01 (sample SAMN09708215, study PRJNA481090) | Feces metagenome, whole genome shotgun sequencing project. | biome: feces | host: Leptonychotes weddellii | place: Antarctica: Sion Island | collected 2010-03-01 | reverse complement strand
TTTTTCTTTGATTTCCACAACCATATTCAATGTACATTCGTAATCCCTAAAAACTTTTTTGTGAACAGCCACAATTTCATAAGACACTATGTAATAATTTTTACTTAAATCATTTAATTTTTCAGTACATTCTTTGATGGTTCTGAATTCAAAACTCAAAAATGAACTCTCCAAACACTCTTTTTGCTGCTGCTGCAACAAATGGTTTGGTGGTGTATATGCTTTTGACCCATAACTCATAGAACCTAATAATAGAGTTAAAGCTATGATTTTCTTTTTCATCTATTCGTCCCTCCTCTTATATTCCACCAAGATTCCAATCTTATCATCATCGATTCTTACTAATTCCCATTTGATTATATTGTATTTTTTGACTATTTCTTTTAAATCACCTTCAATGGCACAAGTTGCACAGAAAGAATCATACCATAAATATTTGAATTGGCTTCTATCTGAACTTTTTTCTGTGTTATCTTTTAATTTGTCCACCGTTGGTATTTTTCTGGAAAATGGAGTATTTACGTCAAATTTTATATCAAATCCTCCATAACTCATAGAACCCAATATAAGCATTAAACACACTATTTTCTTCATCTTATACCCCCACAATAACTATTTCTTTTTCAAATACTTTTCCATATAACCTATAATTTCTCACAACTTTATCTATTTTATCTTTTATACCTATTCTATCAATGGTTTGACCATAGTGTTCCATCATCCAATCCAAAACCACACCGAAGATATAAAAGTGAGTTATGAAATCATCATAAGGAAGTTTACCTTGCATTTCATTACGTACAATTTTTTCTATGTCTATATTTCGTCTGTTTTTTAAAACTCTTTGAAAATCCTTGCACTCTTGCACGAAACTATTGCCCCAAGATGGATTAATATCCACCCAAGCAAATTGTTCCTTTAGCTCTCTTAGTGCTTTTCTTACCGAGTACATATTGATTTTTACATTTGCTTTTAAATAACCGTTGTTTTCTTTAAACTCTTTTTCCCAACCACCCACATGGTCTTCTATTGTCACTGACAATATCCTTATCCCAGCAACAACCATTTGTTCTTTTTTATTTAATTTCATGATTTGCCCCCTTATTTTGATTTAGAAGCGAAGATAATTCCTCGCTCACTAAATCATACCACAATATCTTGTGTTTGTCAAGAGAAAAACTACAACATCTTGCCACATTGAGCACAATAAAATATCTCTTTTATCTCCATATCTTCTCTAGTTTTCTTGACAATTTCCTTATCTTCATTAATATAACCCACTTTTTCCTCTATTTTTGTTTCTACTTTTAGAATTTTTTCGCAACCACATTTACCACATTTCATCTCATACCCTCCCTATCTATATTTTGCATTTTTTATCACATATTGTATATTGTGTTTTTGTAGAATTTGTTCAAATTCCTTTTGTTTTTTAAAGATTTTATCAACATCCCAAATATCATTATCAATGATTAGCTCTCCTGTTCCCCAATCATAACTTGAATTAGTTTGATATGGTATCGAGTAAAGTTCATCATAATCATTGAATATGTAGATTGGCAACCTATGTTTATCGTACACCAAGGTGTGATTTCCGTTAGTGTCCTCAACTAAGAAAACACCTCTTTCAAAGATAATTAGTTTATTATACATAAAACTCTCTAATGCCTTTTGTATCCTACTATGTTCATTCTTTTCATATCTCAAGGAAGATGAGATGGATACACTAACAAACTCTTTTGTCTCGATATATCCATCTATTTTTTCCTTTTGGGTAGAAGTTTTGTTGATGTAAAAATAGAACTGTCTATCGCCATAGATGTCTCCTATGGTCTCTTTTAACTTGTCTATTAATTTATAAATACCTTTCATTTGTTTGTTTTTTGCTTTTCTCATATCTTTTTGATTTAAAAAGGTATAATTGTTTCTAATCGATAAGTTGCCTTCAACATAAGTCCAATAACTCATATTATACACCCCCTATGTAAACATTAACATCATTACGATTGTAAGTACTGTTATGATTAGCATTGCTATATCATCATAGACCATTTTCTGCTCTCTTTTCTTTCTTAGGTATTCTTCTGCTTTCAAATTTCTTTCTTCTAATTTCATATACTCACTTCCTTTCTTGATACAATTATATCAAAACATTGGTAATCTGTCAAGAGTTTTTTACAATAAATGTTTTAATCTTTCAATCACATAAATAAGAAAAATTGCTCTAATACTTTCTCTAACAATGCTCTGTTTTGCATCGAACCATACATATTTGTTAAAAATATATTTTTTCCAAAAGCTCTTTTCTTGTTTATTTCTATTGCCTGCTCTATATTCAAGTACCATTAGTAATTCTTCTTCATTCAAATCTTCGATTTTTAATTTCATCGCATCACCACCTTTCTGAGATAATTGTATCATATATCATTAGTTTTGTCAAGAAAAAATAGAGAGGGGAAAGCCCCCCTCTTATTATTTGTTCCAAAGGGCGATGTTAAATGTATTTACTCATTCTTGAACTTTTCTTCTAATTGTTCTATTGTATAGTCTGCTCTGAATTTTCTATATGTACTGTTGTCCCATTCTTTTAATTTTTCCCATAATTGAGGGTAATCTTTATACAATACTCTTAACTCTTTTAAAGACTTTAGAGGACAACACCAACAACTTACTCTACCAAATTGCTCATACAGTCCACCCCAATCAAAACCTTTACTGTAACAATACTCTAGGGCATCTTTCTCGGTCATATTCCATTCTGCTAAAGGATATCTAACTGTCTTTTCTTTGTTCTTGTTCTCCAATCTTTTTACTTCGTCAACAGCTATTCCGTGATACTCGACTACTTCATATCCTTTATATTTTTTAAGATATTTTTTAATCACTTGTTTCTTTAGCAACTGAGTACACCAACGATTTCTAAAATCTGCCCAGCTATACCCTTTCTGTCCCTTGTTCTTTCCTCTAGTTTTTACATGTTCAAACATATAATATTCATAACTCTTATCTGACTTTAGTACAGTTATATCTCTCCCAATGTACTTTTCAACCTTTTTTATATGCTCATACATTTGTGGAAATTCCACACCTGTATCTAAAAATATTATCTCATCTATTTTCATTCCTAATTCCATCATTTTTAATAACATAGCGGTACTATCCTTCCCACCACTGAAACTCACTATATGCTTCTCCAATTATTTTACCTACTTTATAGTTTTTCTCTATAAAATAGGTAAAAAACAAAAGCTACCCATAGAACAGCTTTGACATACTGCTCCGCAATTTACTGTTTTTTTACACTCTCATAAAGCACTCATACGGTATCTTTTACGTTCAGGGTTGTCAACCTATTGTGTCGAGTACACTCAATACCTCGCAACCTGCTATGCAGGAATAATTAGAAAAGCCTCACCTTGATTTTCATTTTTGTATCACCTCGATTTTAGCTATTTAAAATATTATCTCACATCACATAGTACACTGTTTTTTATTAGTGCCAACATTGTTGTGTTTCTTATGCTATCGCTAATCGTTATAGCACTCGCTTTTTGGTGTCCGCCACCATTAGTGCCAATTTGACTACCAATTTCTTTTGCTATATCCCCCAAGTGTATATCTTCCTTAATGGTTCTAAGGGAAATTGCTGTTTTGAAATTAATCAACATCACAAAATCCATATCCTCATTCTCTTTACATAAGTCATTTGCTAACTCGGATGTAAACTTATCATTGAAAATAACACCTACAGTATAATCTTTCCATTGTATTCTTTTTAAGTTTTTATTTGCCACATAAAGATGTCTTTGATATTCTTCATCTCTAATGTCCAGTAAAAGTTGGAATTTTTCATCAATCTTATATTCATCATCACCCCAATACTGTTTCCATAAATCCTCTACAAATCTTTCTTTTCCAATTAGGTAAAACAAATCGCTCATTTGTTTAGCCATTGTATCATTTTTTTCTTCCCATTTCCATACATCATAATTGTCGATGTGTGTAATTACACTATCCATATACTTGTCCTCTCCAAGCATATTGAAATATTTTGCCACCAAATAAGTAGCCGAACGAACTTCTCCATCCATCTCCCCTTTTCTGATACACCACTGATATTTGTTTAGGTGCTCTGTTCCCTCATTGATATGGTGGTCTATTAACACAAATTTGTTCTCTCCCTTTTCTTGTATTAACTTACAAGTTTCTTCACTAACAGATAAATCTGTAATAAAGACCTTTTCATAATAATAAATTGCTCTTGACTCTATAAATCTCTTTACATAACTATCTATGTTGCTGTATTGGCAATAAGCCACCTCTACATCTTTATTTGTGCCATAATGTTTTTCTTGTATTAAAAACCCACACCCCATTCCATCTATATCTGCTCCATGTGTAAACACCTTAATTTTCATTGATTAAACCTCCTCATATTTTCCTTTTAATTTATTTCTCATTCTGTTAAATGTATCATTTATGGCTTGTCTGCTAACCCCTCTCATTTCAGCTAATTCGGATTGCTTGTAGCCTTTTATATACAAAACTAATAGTTCGTACTCTTTTTCCGTTAGTATACTCTTTGCTATTTTTAGATTATGTGCAACATTATCATAATTAGAATAAGTTGATTGCACGTTTTCAAAGTCACAAGTTGCAACACCTAGATTCATGTCATCTGTCACTTTAACGTGTCTAGGTATTCTCATTGCAAACATATAATTTTTTAAATTATTGTATTTGCTCACACGTAATGCCTTAAATAAATATGTTTTAAATTTTGCATTAGACTTTTTTGGGTCATATGTTTCCATACAATCCATTGTTGTAATTCTCAAATCTTGACATAAATCTTCATAATAACTTTTTCTTTTAAATTTTTTTAGCATAGCTCTTATCATCTGTTCGTACTCTTTATTCATTTGCATACACTTCCTTTCATACCCTTACACCATTCTTTACTAAAATAGTTATTTTTGGGTCGCATTTTTTCTTTTCTGCCACCTTAATTTCTACTTCGTAAATAGAGATAAGCCATTGTTCTGGGTTAGAACAAGTATTGCTCCAATCTATTCCCTTATAAATAACACCGCTTTTGCTTTCTTTGTTCGTCATTAACATACACTCACATCCTTTTTCTTATTTATTGTAACATAATCTTGTCGCTTTGTCAAAATCTTTTTCATTTTTTCTCATACGAAATTTTTTATAAGTAGAAGCACCTTTTGTGCTATTCCAAAAGATTTTATAAATAAACCATTCTACATCGCCTTTGAAATATTTTTTATGCAATTTTTCTACCCATCTTCTGTGGTATCTTAACTTGCTCATATAAATCAGATAAGTGATGTAAACACAATCTTGTTCATTTTCCACCTTTAACTCTCTGCCTATTTCCGATTCCAAAAATCCTTTTAATTCTTTAACTAAACTTACATAATGATTAGCTGTATCCAACTCAAATTGAAATGGTGTTTTTGCAACTCTCCCATTGTAGTTATCTTGTCCATATCGACTTTCCACCTGAGCCGTCATCTCCAATAATTCTATCATATCTATTTGGTAAAAATCATCTCCAATTCTTATGTCTTGAAACGGAGACACAATCCCAAATAATGTTTGAATGTCCATATCTATTTGTTGCGGTGTCACCTTTCCCATTAATGTTGTTGCTAATAGTATGAATATAATAATTTTTTTCATAATCTTCTCCTCTCTTAATCTTTATGTCATTATTGTATCACACTATTAGCAATCTGTCAAGTTATTTTTTTATTTTTTCTACCAAAGATTTATGGACGAACATTTTTTCATTAGCCCTACTTTTATCTGTTGACTTAATACTTCTCAAAACACTTTTTTCCCATATGCACACAAAATCATTTGGAGCTTGTAGTTCGCTAACAATTACAATATTATCTTTAGAAAAATCTCTAACCCAATTCCAAAATACTTCATAATCAAAGTTCTTAGATATGTTATATTGCTTGGTATTTTCGTACGGAATATCACAATATATTAAGCTTCCCTTTATTTGTTTCATCTGCTTGTAATCTTTATTGGTAAAAATTACATCCGATATAAGCTCTTTTTGGGATAGGATATTATTTTTCGCTTCATTGTAATAATTCCGAACCCTACCTTTTTCTATCCCCTCTTTTGCATAACCACCATCAAAATATCTACCATTATACGAAGCTAGATATCCAATCGCACCAACATACCACATTGGATATTTTATTCCATCTTGATTACTACGAACATCATCGTATAGTTCTTTTGGTACTGCCTGTGGGAGATTCTCCCCTCTCTGTATTGCTTTCCATAATTCAATTAAAGGTGTAGATAAATCATTTGCTATTCTTGTTTTGCACTTTATTGAATCAATAACATTGCACCCACCAGCAAATGGCTCAATGTACATTGTTATGTTATTGTCATCAATCACCTTTTGTATGATTGGTAAAATCTCTTTTTTTATTCTACTCTTACTTCCCATATATTTCATTTTCCTTTTCCTCCTCTAGTATTATTTTTCCTTTACCGTCCTCAACTTTTTCCAATCCCTTAATCCCACACTCTATTAGTAAATCATATAACTCGTCTTGTGTAAGACTTTCAAGATATTTTTTAATTTCATTAATATCCATTTCCCACCTCTCTTAATCTTTATATATTAATTGTATCACAAATATATGCTAGTTGTCAAGAAAAATTTTAAAATAAAAAGAGGGTTTATTACACCCTCTTTTTTAAATTATTGTATATTCAACGATTTTGTATATTGTGGAAAATATATTTTACATTCCTTTACAGCCTTATTTAATGGCATATCAAATATTCTTGATAGAGTCCAACACATTGCCATATCTATTTCAAATGGTGTGTATAATTCTGAATGCTGCTCAATCGCATCTTTTATTGGGAAGGTTGAATGCTCTAGGATTGAACCATAATTCATTACTAAAATACTTAGCACCGTACTATCGCATTCCTTTTTGGTAAAAATTCCCAAAGCTTCATCATATATCTTCAAATCGTTTTCCTTTAGCATAGAACGGCAATGGTCTGCCATTCTCGTATGAAGTTCATCCTCACTCATATTGCCCAATTCTTTTTTAATATCTTCTATCTTCATATCGCACCCCTCTAGTTTATCTTGTTAGCCAAAAAAGAATCAACCATATCAAAAACACATCTGAATCTATGCTATCGTCAGTAATAGCCGTTGTTACCAACCAAATCGTATAAATACTAAATAATAAACCAATCAATAGTTCCACCATCCTATTTGCCTTTTTCCTTTACATACTTTATTTTTCTTACTTTTCCTAGAACTACCTTACCATCTTCTATCGCACTATCTAGCATACTTTGTTCGAGTATTCCAATAGGTCTCATTACTTTACTACTATTAAGTTGTATACGATAATATGGTTCTCTTTTTCTTGGTTCAACTCTTTCCAATATTAACCATTCATCTGGCGGGAAACAGCCTATTTTTTCTTTGACGATTAACACTTGTCCTTGTCCGTACATTGTATCACCTCTATCTTAATTTTATTTAATTCTCCACCCCACGTACTACCACAACCTTCTTCGTAGTGCTTTTTCCAATTTTTAATAATACTGCCATCCACCTCAAGATAGTCGACTAGGCTCTCATCTTGAAGTATATCATCTAGCTTGAATTGACAATCATACTCAATATATACATATTCTTTTGCTTTTAAATTATCTATCCAACTCATACAACTACCCCTCTATCTTATCTAATATTTTTCTAGCTATACACGGTGTTTTTTTCTTTATCATTTTTTCAAACTCTTGTACTTTTTCTGATGGAACTAAATCGCCTTCCTCTTTCATAATATCGTCAACCATAAAGTTTCCTAAGAATTTCATTATCGCACCATAGTTTCTAACCTCAAATGAATCATAATGTCCTTCATCTAAGCCTTTATATATTGCTTTTTCAACTCTATTTTCTGTCAAAACATCATCCATTATTTGAGCAAGTTGCGAATCGACTACCTTAGGTGTTTTGTGTTTAACCTCGCTAAATGCCTCTGAAACCCATTTAGCTTTTTCTCCAGTTGTTAGATTTCTTATGACAATACCCTCTCCTTTGTCATCTTTAGCAAATTCGCTTTTGCCAACGAACTGTTCTATATGTTCAAGTGATTTAAATTTTCCCTCATAAAAACAAGGTGGTGTTTCTAGTCCTGTAAATGTAGCATCCAAATATACCATTATAGGTCTCCAATAACATTGTTCACGAATGCTCCAAATATCAAACAATACAAATGTATTTTTTACATCATCATTGTACTCAATTTTATGCTTAACTACCCATTCTCCATAGTAGATGTAGTAAGGATACACAGCATCCCAATTGATGTTCTCATTTGCCCAATCAACGAAACCTCTCAATGTTTCTCCGTCCACTAGCTCTTTATTTCTGCTATAAAAATGTCTGTTGCCATCTTCATCCACCATAAAAGAAGCATTAGCTCCATCTATTTTTTCACTAATATTAATAATATCTCCCTCGTGAAAAAATCTATTACTTACTTTTTGTACTCTGTCGATTGATTCATATTTTCTTTGTTCCATTTTGCCCCCCTTTTAATCATATGATACCTCGTTTTTATCATCTCTTATCTGTGTAAAGATAGGGAATCTCAAGGCTTTCTCCCCCTCTTTATTCTCACTTTCCTCAAAGTATTTAATAGTGACTATCTTACCAACTATCTCATTTTGGTGCTCCCAATAGTAGCTTCTTTGTTCGTCAGAAAAACCACTGCCCACCTTTACCTCGTATCCTTGATAGTCTACAGATATACTACCTAGTTTTCCTTTATGCTTTCCTGCTCCTTCTTCAATGCCTATACAGTATATATCTACATCGTGAAATTTTTTCATTTTCAAAATATTCTTGCTTCTTTTTCCAACCTCGTATAGACCATCTGCTGTATTTAACATCAGTCCCTCTTCCCCATTATCCACAACCTCATCCAGCATAGCAAATAAGGTGTTATTAAATGAACCTTTATATAAGACTTTGACAACCCTCTGATACTTATTTTCTTTAATGGTATCTAGTTGTTTTCTTCTATCCTTATACATTAAAGATGACGAACCTTTATTAAACTCATCAATTGGAATTATATCAAAAATATTGTATGTTAGTAAGTCTTTGTTTTTATCTCCCTTGGTTCTAGTAATTTCAGAAGTTTTTCTAAATCTTATTGCTGATAGCAATGTATCGTCTGCATACAACAATTCTCCGTCATATACATATCCATCTTCTAGTTCTAAGTGATTTAAAAAATCCTCGTACCCCTCTAACTCTAAACCATTTCTGCTATATGCTTTTCTAGTGCCGTCACAACACACGATTAATGCCCTTGAACCATCTAGTTTGAGAGTAGCATATACTTCCGTTGAGCCAATCTTGTCCAAAACCTTTTGAAGATTTGTTGCCAACATACATTCGTAAAACTCAATAAACTGATACCCAAAAGCTTTATTTATGTTTTTATAATCCATACCTATTGATAGTTTTTGTGTGATTATCTCCTTTACAATTTCCTTATCTTCACCTTCAAATGTATTCAAGTAAGCTTGTGCAATTTGAATATCACTATCTTTCCCACTACACTCTTTAGATATAAATTCCATAAATTGTTCGTCATTTAAGGCACTTTCTATCGATGGTAACGATTTTTCTAATTTCTTCTTAGCAATTTTAGTTGAAATTCTTGGATTGTAAACAACATTTAGTATACATTTAATCATTTTTTGCTCTTTATACTGTGATAAAATACCTATTTTATCGTTAGTGCCACTTGTGTTTTTTATTCTTCTTAAAACCTCTAAAGCCTGTTTCATTTGTCCCCCTTACCATACTAATGTCTCTAGTATTTTTCCTAGTTTTGTAAATGTTTCGACAAGATAATCTTCTTTTTCCTTGTCTCCAGTAAACCAAGGTTTTTCCTCTGTTTTCCATTTTAGGATTTGACGAATCCTATCTCTAACTTCCACTACCTCATCTTCGTTGTCTAATATATCGTACTTTTTTGTATTGCTTATGTATCTACTCAACATAGCATTTAATAGTAAAAGCATAGTATAATCTAGGTTATAAGTCCACTTGTCTGGAATATTGCTCGAGTGTATCGAGTTGTGCATTTGGTCATAAGTTCCGCTTAATCTTAACATTTTGTTCCCCCTTTTTATTTACCACCATAGTGTTTCTAAAATTTCAGCTAACATCTGAAATGTATTTGTAACATATTCTTTTTCCTTTTCCCCTAAAGTATATGGAGAAAATTCTTGTTTCCATTTTATAATCTGACAAAGTCTATCTCGAACTTCCACAATCTGCTCTTCGTTGTCTATTACCACGTGTTTTTTAGCTTGTTCTAAATATCTCCCTAGCATTGCAATTATTAGATTTAACATAGTGTAATCTAAATTATATGTCCACTCTTTTGGAATATTTTGAGAATGTATTGAACCTACTATTTGATTATAAGTACCTTTTAATCTCAACATAACAACCACCGCCTTATTTATTTCTTTTTGCAAGTTCACAGTATGTATTCACAAGAAAGTCTACAATAGACATCTTCTCAAGAACATCTCTTTTCTGCTTATCATTTAATTTGTGTTCCTTTAAATGATTGAGATTTTTTATAAACTCTCCTAGCTCCCTATCTACTTCCTTTGCTTTTACTCCTATTGGTGTGCTAATTTCATTATGTATTTTTATATCCATTTCTATTTCTGTCACAATCTTTTCAAAACTTTGGTTAAATACTCTCATGGCTTTCTCATTACCCTCGCACCCAAAAGCCACACTACCTAAAATAAATAATCCTACTAACATCTTTTTCATTTCCATTCCTCCTCTATTTTGTTTGTTATCATAATGATAACACATTTTTTATTATTTGTCAAGATTTATTTTAAAAATTACATATTTGTAAAGAATTGGTTGGATAATACCTAACCATATACCCATTGCTAAAAATACCACACTCTTATTTCCTTTTGTTAAGTATAAGCAAGTGATTGGCAATATATACAAAATCGACACTACAATTATAGTACAGTGTTCCATTAACCCCTTAAATCTCTTATTTTTTATACGAGAACGAATTTCCCTTTCTATATTATCGCAAAAATTCATTGCATTCATTCCCCACATGCACCATGCCACACAGTTAAAGAATCCCCAATTAGTGTAAACAAACCCTAAATATGAGACCAATATTACAACTACCTCTGTTATTGCAACACGGTAAATTGTTTTTATCAAAATTCTCTTTTGTAGATTATTCATCTATATCCTCCTCTTAAAATTAATTACACAATTATTCTATCACAAATTTTTAAATTTGTCAAGCTTTTAATTAAATTCATCTACTTCTACTTGCAAAAGGGGTTATTCCTAAAAATATAGATAGAGATGTAATAGTGAAAAATATAATATCACAAACATAGCCATCGAACATATAAGTTGAGATTATTGGTATTAATAAAAGTGGAGCACACATAATTTCGCCTACAAACTTAGTCCCTATAAAAACAAAAACTACATTCATCACAAAATCCACATCAGATTCACGATTTACATCTCTGAATTTAAAGTGCCAAAACACCCCTAACAAAATCATCAAACCTAACAGCATTACACTTTGATTGTATATACCAAATTTAATATTCCATTCATAGCGAACAACACCAGTGTATACTATAGAATATATGGCATTTATTAAAGCTACATCTCCATGCCTATGAATAACATCCAACACTTCTCTCGACCAATCATTCAACCCACTCTCGATAAAATTAATAACTTTTTTCATTTTTCATCTCCTTTTCAAATTTATTATACAATCATTCTATCACAAGTATTCTAATTTGTCAAGAAAAAAATAAAAAGAGGGAAAAATTCTTTAACCCTCTTTTCTCTTATATTTCATTCAAAAATTCATACACTTCTTTTAAATTCTTAACCCTAATAAATTTATCTCCCTCAAAATAATCTTTGTTATATGGAGCATCTACTAAAAATCTATATTTTGCATTATGCTTTGCTATATTATCATAACAATCGTCAATTAGAACATCTGCTTTAACTAAATATTTGTCCTTAGCAATAATTAATTTTTTATAACTAATAGTTGGAAGTACCCTATCCACCCAATCTGCCTTTTCAATTAAATTATCTTTTATTGAAGCTGACAACAAGTAAACATCGTGTTGTTCTGCTAGTTTCTTAACATAATCTATACTTGTTGGGTATCCATTTGTTGTATATTTAACTTGTCCTAGACACTCTAATAGTTCTTTGGAAACCTCATATTCGACAATATCCTCGAACTGCAAGTTAGAGTTGTATTTTTTATTATATATCTCTATACCTTCTTCTAGTAAAGGGTATAGAACATTATCTATATCTACCATTATTATCATTATATCACTCTCCTTTGAAAAATAAAAAGGGGAAGATACATCATATATCTCCCCCAAGTTTACTACATATCTTTTACTAAGTCTTTTAGATAATCAAATTCTGTTTCTGTCCAAGCACCAAATTCGTACTCTTTCATTCCATCTTCTTCGTTGTTTAACTTAACATTGAAGTAATGCAATGTTCCTGTCTGTGGATGTTTGATTACTAATTTAATCTTACCATCCTTGCATAAATCTAAATCAGCAGGAAAACCTTTTGACTTAAAACGATTTAGAATATCTCCTATGGTTGACTTAGTTTTCACATGGATTTCATACATATTAATCATAGCACTCTACCCTCCTACTTTGTCTTACTCTCACTAGGTGTTGTTGTTGGTTTAGTTGGTACTACTGTACTTGTGCTTGTTGCACTTTCAATAGCTCCATACCCACTAGCTACATAACCACCTACATAAGAGTTATAAGTTATTTTTGTTGGTATTCCCGGTTTTACTTCTTTTGATAGTAATGGGTCTCCATTAATCTTGAATAAGATGTCATTCGAATACTCTCCCATTAAGCTAACTGGAGAATCTGAATCCACTACTTCGGGGAACACAACTTTACATAAACCATATTTAGCTAAGACATTTACCTCTAAGGTACAAGGATATGCTACGAAGTTTCTGTTGATAATAGGGTCTCCAACACAAAATGTTGCCCCTACCTCTCCAATACAACTACAATTACATCTCATAAAAATCACTTCCTTTTAATTTAATAAAAAATGGGAGGAACATTCCTCCCATCCATCCTCACACTACACTACTGCAGGTGTAGGTACTACATAACTTGGGATTGGTGTTGGTCTCAAAGTATTGATAATTGTTGATGTTTGTCTTGCTTGAGATAATTCTCCTTGTAGAGCAAGTTTTTCATCTCTTAACTTAGCAATCTCGTTTTGAGTCATCATATCAATTATTCTTTGAGTGTTTGAGTTTTGGTTTGTAATAATATCTCTAGTGTTCATTTCTGCTGAGTTTACTACATCGCAGAATCCTCTAGCCATATCGTACTTAACATTATCTATGTTTCTGTTAGTTTGACAGTTGTAGTTAGATAAGTCCATTCCTAAGTTTGATAATTGTCTTTCTAGTCCAAAAGCTGATGTCATTATTGTGTCTCTAGTTTGAGAACCTTGTAAAGCACTATCATATCTTAGGTTACATAGTCCCATATCAATGTCTCTAACATTTGAGTCTATAGCTCTTTGATTGTTTTTAAGGTCTTGTAGTACAAATTGGTCTCCAAAGATTTCTCCACCTGTAAATCTTCCGTTTCCACCGAAACCATTTCCACCATAACCGAATAACATTATAAAGATTAAGAAGATAAACCATTCACTACCGTTTCCTCCAAAACCTCCAAATCCACCCATAGGTAAACCTGTTCCAACAGGTTGCATTGGTACGTTCATTTCCATAAAAATCACTCCTTTTGTTAGTTGTGTTTTTCACAACTTTTATTTTATTTAGTTCTGTTAGCTAACATAAAACTAATAATTAAACTTTGTTTCGTTTGATTGTGGATTGTTTACTCCATTCTGTAATTGTTGTAAAACAGATGGGTCTATACCCATACTTTTTAAATATTGCATTCTTTGTTCATTTGACAGTCCGCTTACTTTCCCTAATTCTGCTTGTTTTTGTTCAGGGGTTAAAGCATTCCATCTACCCATTAATTCTTGAAATTTGTTTCCAAATACCATTTGCATTAACATCATCGGATTCATTTTTTATCACTCCCTTTAATATGTTTTTCTTCTCTTACATTTCCAACTTTTTGCACTGTTTGTTGTTGTGGTATAACAATCTCATCTTTTGCTACCTCTTGTAATCCACGAGACAACAATAAATCATACTGCTTTTTACCAATTACACTTATTTGCGAGTCATCGTCTAAGACTTTTTCTGTAATCATTGACACTTTTTGATTGTTTGCTGTAATCACTATCTTGTCTAAATAACCCTCATCATTCATCACATATTGTATTGCCGAAAATTGAGGTTTCTCGTATTTTACATTTACAAGACATTGCTTTGGTATATCATTAGTCCACGGTGTAGCACTATACATATCTGGCATAATTATAGTGTCCTTACCACACTTAGCACATTTGATATGTATTCCCACTGGAATTTTAGGTGTAGTCTCGTAATCCCAGTTTTGTTTATATATACTGTTAGCATACTGTGGACTTTGCTTATTTAAACTAAAAAATTGCATATACCGTAAATCATTATTATCGCAATGTTTACATTTAAAAACTATCTTTTCTTTTTCATCTTCCATCTACAAACACCTCTCTTAACCTATCTAAAAGGTCTTTTGCTTTCTTTCTTACTGTTGGTTCACTAATGTGGTACTTAGCACACATTTCTTTTCTACTTATTGAGAAATAATCTAATAAAAATTTATAATTCTCCTCTCCAATTTCATCTTTTATGTCTATCAACATACATAGTTTGTCATCATCCATAGATGACATTATTGGTAGTATATTCGCAAGTTGTTCCTCTCTTTTGTTAAATTCTTCCCATCTTTCTTTAGATTCTATTCTTTTTCCATATTTATTGAATTTAAGACATTTAACTCATTGATAAATACTCTTTCGTTCTTTTGTATCGAGGAATAATTATCGGCAACAACAAGATAAGCTTCATTTCTTATATCATCCATTGTGTTGTCGCTATTTGCTATAATTTGATTGATGTTAATTCTAAATTTTTTAATTAGTTGTTCAGCTTTTTTCATCATATATACATCTACCCCTATTATTGTATTATTATCAGCCTCCCCTCACAATATATTCTACATTTTAGCACTAAAAACGAAAAATTTTTTTATTAAGCCCACCTTTTATTGATGGGCTTAATTTTAATATTTCGAGTGGTAAAATGTTTCTAGTATTGGTGAGGGTGTAGGCATTATGTTGTTTTTATTTCTTAAATAATCTCTACACTCTTTTATATATTTTTTATAATCCTCAAAGACCTCTTGCTCTTTCATTTCTTCTCCATCCAACCAATTGTTTAACTTCATATAGTCATTTAAGGAATTACGAATAATGTCTTTGTCTGTGGTATCATTAACCCAATTAGGATATTCCCAATGATATTTTTTGTAGTTTTGCGGCAAAGGAACTGTTTCAAAAGTTTCTCCATTGTATATGACACCTCTCGGTAATTTCGATAAATCTAATTCCCATTCTTCTCCATTCCAATTGTATGCAAATGGATATTGGTTTGGTCTAGGCACTTTCACAATACCGTCCCCCACTAATTTTTCGCCCTCTGCTAAAGGAAAAATACCTTGCTCCACCAATTCTCTATCTGTTGCTTGTCTCACAATATCTCCGTCGACAATTGGATAACCTATAAATAAATCGTTTGATTCATATACAACATAGTTTGCTAAATTTTTCAACTCATCTTCGGATAAATCTATTCCCAAACATACTAACTTACCTTGTAGTGCTTGGTCTTTATTGTAATATATTTTCATTAAAACCTCCTTTTATATTTTAATCTACGTATACAACTTCTGCACCATTTGGAATGGCATCTGTACCTAATCTACAACCTTTTTTTAATAATACAACTTTCAGATTGGGACATTCGGCAAATGCTCCATCTCCTAACTCTATACATTCAGGTAAAAAGGCTACCTCTAAAGTGCCACATTGTGCGAAAGCTCCCATTCCCACTTTCTTGCATTTTGGAAACTCTATTTTTTCAATTTTTTCACATGATACAAATGCTTCTCTCCCAATCGAAACTACTTCTGTTAACCATACTTCTGTTAATTGTTTACAAATGGCAAATGCTCCATCTTCTAACTCTATGCAATTTGGAAGTGTCACTAGGTTTAAGTAACTGTTGTCTGAAAAAGCACCTCTAGCAACTGTTTTTGCTGTTCTGGAAATCACTTGAACGGCACTTTTTGTAACAGAAGTGCTTGATATAATTGCCATTTCTGCACTCGCTATCTTTTGATAGCCATTCTTGTAAAATCCACAAATATCTTCCCATCGATATGTACCTAAATTGTGTATTTTTGTTTTATCCTGATTATATATTGACACCCCATATTTTTTTGCTTTCTCGCGAATATCCAAAGGGTCTCCCCAAGGTTTTACAATAAAACTTACGGATTCATTTATGACCAAGGTCTTGGTTTTCCTACTAAAAGGACATATATTCATATGTTGAACTTTAGGCAATATTATTGTTTTTGTATCAAATAACTCTGCCCATGGGTCATCATAACCTTCAAGGAATCGTGCATTTGGAAAGTGTATTTCTTTAAGTTCTCCTATACTTATCATATTTAAGCCATAGTATTCTTCTACGTTTGGTGCATAAATATAACGACATTCTGATGGTCTTGAATCTGATGAATGTCTAAACCTTTTTGCATTCGGAATAATTACGTATTTTAAATAAGCACCACCGGCACTAGCCCAATAATCAATGATTTTGGGTAAAAACACCACATTAAACCAAGAGAAATAAAAAGCCTCTTCATTCAACTCTACCAAATTAGGAGCAAAGAAATTCGATGTGCCACCACCAGTTTCTTGAAACACAGCTCTTCCTAGTTTCTTTAATTTTGGCATTTCGAAATTTTTCGGTACAGTAGTTATGGCAAACCCCTCATCTTGTATTATTTCAACATTAGGCAAATTTATGTTTTCCATGCTATTTTGTCCATAGAAAGCACCCTTTCCAATAATCTTGGCATTTGGAAGGTCTATACTCACAATATTACCGCTTCCACTATAAGGGTCTTCCTCAGATTGATATTTCCAATCTGCTATAACTTCACTATTGTCTTCTACCACTGTCCCATCAATATATGTTATACCATGCCACTTTGTTCTGAACCAATTTATAATTCCATTTTTTGTTAATTTTATAAAAGGATAATCTGTTTTACTCACGTCGCTAGTTAAGATATTCTTTATTCCTTTCCCCTTATCGTCGATAGTAATTGCACGGTCTCCTTTTCTAAATTTCAATTTCATACCATCACTACTCCTCTATCGTTAGTTCCCAACCATTAATTATAATTGATTGAGCACTAATTTTTTTGTTGCATACGATGTTGCTTTGTACCGTAACATTTCCGCTAATCGTTCCTCCGTTTGTAGATAACTTGGTGTTAGGGTCAAAGTTATTTGAATGCCATACCCTACACCAACCACCTACTCTCCATCCAGAAGCAGCTGCTGTTCTAAAAAACATTTCTGATTTATCATCATTGTGATAATAAGGAAATGCCATTTGAGTTTTTGAATTATTTGAACTATATTCTCCATAATTTAATAGATTATAAAACCCACTTCCACCTATTCCTCCAGCTATTGTTCCTCTAGCATCATAAAGCCCATTTGATAGAGATAAGCTATTTGCTTGGTCAACGGTGATTTGCCCTTTCATTTCAAATTTTTTATTATTTACTTCATTAATACCATCTACAATGTTTTTACTTGTTGTTTGTAAATTAGGTGCATCAATATATGTCTCTTCATTTCCCTTGAGTATAATTTGTTTTCCAGTTCGTTCATTTCTTATTAATAAATCACCACTACCCCCATCAGACCCAAAAAGAGCATAAGGGGTATCGCCACCATCATTTAATAGAATCCTTTTCATACCATTATATTTAAGTTTAAGCTGACCGTAAATTTCTCCACCGCTCTTATCTAGTTTACTGTTAAGCCCACCTTCTAACTTTCCTATTGCTTGGTTCAAAGAATCTGACGGTGAAATAGCACCATATTCTTGTTTACTATAGCCGTTCATTGAATTTATGGTACTAGATGCTTGATTATGTGCGGAAGGTGGAAACTCAGAAGGTTTTCCTTGGACTCCACTCCACTCTACCGCTGTAGCCTTTCCCACTGTATATTCTTCATAACCATTATCATTTGATAGTTGAGTATCATCTTTTACAAAGTACATTTTTTGAGTATCCATTACTTTTACCGTATCTCCATTTTGTACTTGTTCTTTTGTTAAGTTAAATCTAGCATTATCATTTTCTACAACAGTCAATCTCTCTAATGCACCGTGTGGCAATCTATCTATATTGATAGTTCCACTTGTTATTTTACTAGCATCTATTCCATTTAAAGTTGTATTTATCGTGGAATTAGAAGAACCATCAAAAGTAGCACTTCCACTAACATCTCCACTTAAAGAAATTGTTTTAGGTGATGATAATTTGTCGGCAACTTTCGAGCTTTCTGCCTTATCTGTTTTATTGAGTTTTGTGTTAGCTACATCTAGAGCTTCAATGCCTTTATCGTAAGCTCTTTTTACAGCTCTTGAGGTAGCCAAAGTATCTCCAGAATCATATGCTATACCATCACTTTTTTCTAAGTTAAAACCACTTTTTTTGACAATAGATGGTTCTTTAGAATCTATATCTCTCTTTAAATCTTGAGCTGTTCCACCATAATTTCCTTTCTCTAACTTATTGTTCTTTAATTCAGTTATTGCACCAACTACCTCTTTAGCTTCAGTGGGTAAATTATCGGCTGGGTAAAAACATTCTCCATTGTTTTTTAGTTGTATTGTTTTGTGTGACTGTGCATTGGCAATAAAAAAGTCATCTGCACCAGCCCCAAATGTTCCAACCCAAACACCATCACGATACAAAAGTACACTATCCGCACCCCTCTTTGAATCGATTGCTATCTTCAACTGTCCATTCATTGTGTCTCCATTTTTGGATAATTTACCCTCATTTAATATTTTTCCTTGATTCGCTGAAAGAGGGTGATTTGTATCAGTTGAATTTAAATTGTCAACAACCTCTCCCCTCATCTTGTCTACTATCTTTTGACCATATGGCACTAGGTCTTTTCCGTAGACTATTTTGTCATCATATGTTGCCATATTATATCAATCCTCCTACGATATAATCTATTTCATCACTCGTTAACCTTGTTTCGAGAGTTTGCTCGATTATAGAAATTCTACCACCGAAACTTCCCACATCCCCAATACTTTGTAGTCTCTCAATTTGCCTATCTCCTTCTGACCGAACCTTTTGCACTTGAGTTATTCCTTCTGTAACAATGTCTCTGACCACATTAGCCTTCATCTCATTGGCTGATTTGTTTATATCGTCCTTTTTTGATTGTGTATATAAATCCAACTCCTTTTCTTTTTCTTTTTCGTGCTGATTTAAGTCTTCAACCTTTAAAACTGTATGTTTATTTAATTCGATAGTCTTAGAGTTTGTGTGTTGATTTATATCTTCTTTTTGTATTGCAATATAAGAATCTATTTCTTTTTCTTTCTCCTCCTCGTGAGTATCCAATTCTATTTTTTTAGAATTTGCATAATCTAAGAAATTTTCTTTCTCAGATTCAACATAGTTTTCCAACTCTTTTTGTTTGTCTACTGTATAAGAATTCAGCTCCTTTTCCTTCTCTTTTTCATAAACATCTAGCTGAGGGGTTTTTTGCTCCACAACATAAGTGTCTAGTTCTACTTTTTTAGAAGATGTATATTTTTCCAATTGAGTCTCTTGTGTTTTTTCGTATTTGTTTAGTTCTACTTTTTTTGCACCTAAGTGGGAATCCAACTCTCCCATCTTTGTAGTAGTATGTTTGTTTAATTGTTCTTCCTTTGAAGTCGCATAACTATCTAATTGTTCCTCTTTTGCTTTTTCGTATTTATCGAGTTCGCCTTTCTTAATACCTACATATTGTTCTAAATCTTCCTTTTTTGTGTTAGTATAGCTATCAATAACACCTTGTTTTGAGACAGTGTGAGTATCTAACTCCCTCTCTTTTGCTGTCTCGTAACTATCTAATTGGATTTTTTTAGTTGCCACATAACTATCTAATTGTCCTTCTTTTTGTATTGTGTATTTATCTAATTCTCCTTCTTTAGAGGATGTATAAGTATCAAATTCCTTCTTTTTTGATTTCTCATGTTTATCTAATTCAACCTTATTCACACTATCAACATATGTATTTAATTCAGATTTTTTTCCATCTACATATGAAGATAAGCTTGGCTTAATTGTTGCAACAACATAATCATCTAGAGACGGTTTGACATTAGTTTCAACGTAGTTGTCAACAATAGGTCTTACAAAATTTGGTGTTTCATTCTTCGATAATTTCTCATTCTCCAACCTCACCAATTCCTCTTCTTTATGCTGTAAATCAGATATAATTTGAGTATGAAGTTTTTCAGTGGCATCTATGTTCCTATTTAACATATACCCCCACTCGTCTTTACTAGCTCCTACAATAGGTTTTTCAAGCTGAGGTATATTAATTTGATATGCTCTTTTCATTAGCCCTCCTATAAATTTTCATATTATAGCATAAGTTTATATTTTTACCTTATTCCAGTAATAATTACAAAAACCACAATTCCGATATCGGCTATTCTCTTATTTTTAAAAACATTCACGGTCTTATCATCTATAAATTTAACAAAAGACGGACTCATAAAAAAATCGGGTTTAATATGTTCGCCATAAGATATGTTCTGAGAAAGTGCCCTTAGATATGTGGATTCTGTTTGTTCATCCTTAGAAGCCTTAAACATAATTTCTATTTCATTAAAAGACTTAATACTATCCCCCAAAGAAAATGACTCATAAACATCACTATCCTCTATAGAGACAACCTCTTTCTCTAATAATCTCACTGTCTCAAAACCTTTTCCACCGCCACTACCACCTATAGCAACAGTTGAGACATTTATTTGTGAACTAAAGGGCTGCGAGATTGCTCTCGCATAAGCCTTTTCGTTTCCATCACAATTAAATACGATTTTTTCGTGTGGTTGCATAGATAGATTCTTTTCGCTATTTGGAATTAATTCCGACTCATTTTTAACAATAGCGACTTCAGCCATACCTTTGCCGTTGTTTTCAACAAGCCCACTCTTTTCGCTCAACTGTATGAATCTATCAGTAAGTTTGTAATTCATTATTTTTCCTCCTTAAAATCATTGCCGATTATATCGACTTTTTTCTCCACTTTAAATGCCTTTCCTATAAAATTTAACATAAATTCTATAATAGATACGAGCATTGATTTTGTAATAAATATAGATAAAATTCTAGGTAGTTTTTCTTTAATCATTGCAACAGCCATATCCAACTTCTCTTGTCCTTTCTCTGTATTACAAGCTTTTTCCGTTTCAACGATTGCATTTCCGACAATATCTATTACTGTCTTTGTTTGTCTAAATACATATAACAAAACAATAACAGTTATGATTAAAATGCCTATGACTGCTGACAAATAAGGATGTACTTTTGTGTACTCAACTAGCTCATAAATATACTCCATTTACTATCACTCCTTTTTAATTTTTTTGATTGTTTTTTGAACTTGTTTTGGCAACTTAAATTTTCCATCTTCCTGTAGAGTGTTTATTAAATCCACTAAAACATTGTAAGTGTAAAACAATACAATATAGTTTCTTAACGATGTAGAAAATTTTAGAAGATTATCTAAAATATTTCCTATAACTATCACAATGTATATTTTGACAAATTGCTTAAAGTCTACACTCTTAGATGTAACAAAGCAAGTGACAAAATATACAATGTGTAGCATAATCAGTGCTGTCAATTCATCATCTATTCCTCCTAGTAGAGTAGCAACCAATGATAACAGTATATAAAGTACCGTATCATCTTGAATCCATTGTTGCACATTGTCCTGTAGCATAGTTAAAAAGTTATAGATAATATCACTCTCCTACCGAACCATCTACTAAAAATAGATGTTCGGATTTAAAAATTATACTCTTTTGTAATCCTACTTAAAACCACCTCCCCTACACCTAGTTTTCCTACTCTCTCACAGAAATCTTTTTGGTTTTTAAAGTCGCCGTTTAGTTCTCTTTCTTGGATAATTCTATGTGATTTTATTTTTCCAACACCAACAATTTGTTTATCTAATGTTATTGCATCCACCTTGTTTATTGATGGTCTAATCATTGTTGATACACATAATGTAATTATAAATGCTACTATTAAAATTGGAAATTCTATTTTACTCATACTTTTCTTCATACTTCATCACTCCTTAAAATTTTTTTTGAAATCCTACTTCTATCGAGGCATTGTTTCTTCCCTTAAAATCTGTTTCAGCCTTTATTTTCCCATATATGTTAAAATCACTGTCGCTATTAGTATAGTTTTTATTTGTTTGATAACCTAAATCTATAGAATTGTGGTTAAGGGCAATGGAAATATCATCTTCATTACCCTTTATATCAACCTTGTAATCTAATCCAAAAGCATCATTGACTATATTAAGCACAAATTCGATGATGTCTATTAGCTTAGATTTAGTGATAAATATAGAAAGATAAGGGGGAAGTTCTTTTCTTATCCTTGCCACTGCTATTTCAAGTTTCTCTTGACCTTTCTTTGTGTTAAATTCTTTTTCAACTTCCACCACTGTTCTTCCTACTAAGTCTATAACGAATTTTGTTTCTCTAAAGTAAAAAGCGATTAATAATATGGGAATAAAAATTAATAACAACCACATAATTAAAACACCACCTCCTTTGTGGTCTTAATATATTCATTATAATTTACTTATTTCCCTCTTTTCTACCTTGTCAACCTTACCACTAAAGAAATCAGCAAATTGCTCCATAGATTCATCTTTAGGAACATCATTGTATAATTCCGTTATTGATAGGTTTGAATGTCCTAATAAAAATTGAGCCACTGTCATAGGTAATCCTGCTCTCTCTAATTCAGAAACTAGCAAATGACGTAAACTATGTAAATACACTCTTACACCGAAATATTTATCTAAACTCTCTGAAAAACTGTTCGCCGTTGACACTAACAACTTCTTGTATCCATTGCTTGTTTTTCTACAAAATAAATATTCACATTCTATTCCTTGCTCTTTTCTGTAGTCTAGCCAAGCTTTTAAGTACTTGTCTGCCTTATTCCACACATATCTAGGTTCTACCCTATTACCGTGTCCCTTAACTTTTATAGGGGTTGTTTTATAAAAACTATTCCCTAAAGACATTTTCACATCCGTTGTAAAATCTTTAACTAACAACCTAATTAATTCTTGTTTTCTAAGTCCACTATAACAAGCTACCATCATAAAACAAGCTAATTGGTACTTACCCTCTTCCAATAATTTATCTGCCACTTCTTCGCATTCTTTGAATGTTAGAACCGTTTTCTCTCTCACTGGAACTTTTGCTGGGGCTTCAATCTTATTCACGATGTTTCTAAAATTAGGGTATACATCATCTAATATAGATTCAATATAAATTGACATTGAACTAATTGCACTCCTTATACTCCTAATCCTAGAGGGAGAGTGCCCAAGAGTATTTAAACAATACCCTTGAAACTTGATTATATCCCTTTTGTTCATATCTACAAATTCTTTATTTTTAGCATTTTCCATTAACCACACTAAAAATATTTTTAACTGTGATTCATATTGATATATTGTTTCCTCGGATTTTCCTGTACTCCGTTTGTACTCAAGAAAATCAGACAACAACTCTTTGTTTTCACTATTTACTTGTGACCATTTTTCTTCCGTCACAAGATTGTGATTGTACACTGTTTTTCTTTTCATTTAATTCACCTCCTTATAAGTTTAAAATTTCTGATATTTGATATTCTTTTTCTGGTATCATTACTTGCCTTAAATGTTTTACCTCTTCCTCTGTAAAGAAATCAACATTGATGATATTACCTATTCTAAAGATATCTCTCGTTAATTTTATCGTAGGATAACCAGCTAAGATAAAACCATTTAATCTTGTTATAGTGTTCTCTGTAAAAGAAAATTTTTTTATAATTTTCACTATAAACCCAAATTGCTTCAATAATATAACCGCTCTCCTAGTATCATTTAAAGCAATTTGGTTGGTAACAACCTCGTGTTCTGGATTGAACTCTGCAATATCTAAGAGATTAGATTCTCCGTCATATCTTATAACACTAAAAGTTGTATCGCCTACCTTCGAGTCCTTTCCTACCAATTCCTCCCATTCAACTTTATCATCTTGTTCCATTAAAATAACTTCCATATGTTCCTCCTTTTAATTTTCAACAGCCATATAGAAAAGAGTTCCGTGACCTGTTAGTTTTTCAATTTTTTCCATTGTATACGAACCATTCATACTGACTTGAACTGGACTATTATAGTCTCTCTTCTCCCTATGATATGACGAATACCCACTGTGCCCTAATTTATACCAATACGTTCTATTTGAGAATGTGATTTCAACTTTGATTGTTTTTTTCGTTGATTGAAAACTCGTTTCGTTCGCATCGACTGAAATAACTTTGTCTAAATATATACGACCTTCTCTATAGGATATAACCTCACCAAAATTGTCGTCGTCGCGGGACGGAGGTATTTCTTCTTGATATGTTTTTGTAGTCTCAGCTGAAAAATACACATCGTTCATTGTTTTCAATACCTTAATCTCTTTTTCTCCAACCAAAAGGATTTTTATGTTGACAGATGGCAATTTGCCCCCATCACTCCATAAATCGCTTATTGGCGGAAAACTGTGCCGTGAACTGCGACTCAAGGTAAAAGAAACACTAGGTGCTTTTATGTGTATCGAACTAACACCTATCCCCACACACTCATGTGTGTAAGCTATGGTGTAATTACCCCATCCCGTTGACCATGCTGTACCATTTCCCAATCCAGCTTCTGTTCCATACAAGAAACATTGGTATTTATTTTCAGCAGCATTAAGAACATTCGCATAACAACCTAAGCTTCTTACATTCTGCCCTATCGCAAATGATTTAATCGATAATAATAAACTCATATTCTTGAATCTAGGGAACGATATTATTCCTTTCCCTTTGCTATCTGTCTCTATTTCTCCTATTTGCATATTTCTAATAACGGAAACAGGATATCCATTTCTTGTAAAAGTAATACTACCACCTTTAATGATAGTTGTCTCCTCTTTTCCTTCAGAAATAATAGTAGCATCTCCATTAAATGTAGTATTGCCGTTTATTACAACCTCTCCCTTGTTTATCTTGTCTAAAGCATTAGAAGCCATTTCCCACTCAAGTCTTCCGCTTTGTTTTTTCAATAACACGTATTGATTGTTATTATGCCCCGTGTCAAACCATTGGTCTCCCTCTTTAACTCCTTTCCCACTTGTTGGTGGTTGTGAACCTTGGAAATAAACCTTGTTTCCACCCTCTGTTTCGTATATCTTGTCTCTTGCACTCTGCCATCCACCGTTTTTATAAACGTACGGTTCGTTTTGTTTAGCTGTGTTATACCACAAATCATTTTCTTTCATTCCTTGTGTCGGTTGTGTTGGTTGATAAAATATTTTTGCATTTCCTAGAGCTGTTGTTGCATCTGCTTGTGCTCTATCTGCTAACTGTTTAACCTTGCTTGAAATTGCATTAACTAAGTCTTGTCTAGCATTGTAATAGTTTTTAAAAAATTCTGTAAAACTATCCCTATCAATTGAGGTAGTAGTACTTGTATCTGAAATAACCCCTATAATGTAATTGTTTAAAAAATTATAATGTCTTTTATATTCCTCATTTTGTAAACCTAACTTAGAACTTTCATCCATATACTTAGGGAACTCTATTCTTATTTGTTCCATTTCTAATGCAACTTGTTTCTTTTCATTAGGTGTAATTTTTTCATCGTCTGCCATATCTTCTATTTTTTTAGTACTCACATTGGCTTGTTTCTCGACCTCGTCAATTGCTTTTTGCAAAGTCATATCTGTTACAACAATCCACTTTCCATCTTTGTAGACACTTGGCTTATTTCCTTCATTTGAATTATACCAAGTATCTCCATCTACAAGAGGTCTACCATCTTTTTCTGTTGGCTCATCAGATTGAACAAATACTGTATTGTGAGTTGAAACAATACTGCCATCTCTAGCACTCACCCAAACCTTACCATCATATCTGTAAGCATGATTTTCATCATCCTTATCATACCATATATCTCCATCCTTCAACATATATGAAGGTGTGTTTACTGGTCTTTCATCCTGTTGGAATGTTCTATTATTTTGTAAAGATTTCCATAAATCATTATTTGGGTTTTTATTATTATCTCCTACAACAAAATCCCCTACTATCTTAACACCTTTTATAGGGTCAACCGATAAATAGTTATCTCCATCTCCAAACATCGCCTTTCTTCCATATAAAGTTCCGTCAATGTCAACATAGGTAGTTGTAACTAAGAATTTTATATCATCCTCTGGTGCTATAAAAGCTTCTTCTGTATCATAAACTTGTCTCTTTTTAATATAGGCTCTATAGTTGCTATCTGATTGTACAAATATCACTTCGCCTTTAATATTTATCGCAAATTCTCCCACTGGGAATAGTTTTGATTTATATTCTTCAACCTCTTCTCCATTAAAATCTTTGAAATAAATATAGTTGTTTTCAAATTTTTCAACTTTTGCTCTAAACTTTTTAGTGTCAACTTCTGCTAACCAAAATTGACCTAAAGTTTTATCCTCATTTGTACCACCACTACCATCGTCATTAGACTTAGTGTTTCCTTCTCCTCCACTATGGTCATACGTTGGTATCTCGATAGGTTTATATTCTATAACGTCTTTAATGTCTATCTTATAAGGTTTTGTATTTTTCGCATTTAAGTTTAATAATTTTAATTGTATTTCATTTGTTTTACTCTTAGCGGATATTTCCAATATAACCCATTTCATATCATCTTTTATTTGTGTGTAAATAGGGTCATTGATTCTAACCACATCTAATAATTCTAAATCTAAAGCATTGAACACCGATATAGGTACATTATACTTAGTTGTTTTAGGTGTTGTCGCTTGGAAGTTGTCTAAGATATATCCCATTAGCAACCTTAAATTTTCCTTATTTAATTGTTTTGAGTCTAACTCATATTTCTTTTCTCCATACAAGTCCTTTGAAGTACTTCCCTCAAACGAAACTCCTTTACTTATACCTACTATATCTTGAGAAAATTCTATTACGGGATTTCCCCTAAAGTACAACTCTTGTAAATAAACTATTGATGTATTTGGGAATCTAGTGAACTCATAAACCTCACCAACCTTTTGTCTTTTTGCAAAAGGTGTATCAACGTAAATATAGTTCTTAAATTCTCCATCAAGAGTTCTCTGTGCTTCTTTGTGAGTTATTGTCCACTTCATTGTAGATAAGACCTCATCATATTCAACTTCCTCTTGAGGTGTTAGGTTATCGGGTTTATTTAATATTAAAACATCACCTAATTTATAAGGTGTTAAACTCTCTACCTCTAATATTTTGTTTCCCATTCTGCTAATTTCTTTATCGACATATAAATCTATGTCTTTGTTTATAGATTTAGTATTTTGTATTTTTAATACTGCATCACATTTATTGCTCTCATTCGGTCTCTCTATCTCTAATAATAAATCGCTATTGTCAAAATGAGTGTAATTTAAAATTGGATTTCTGTCATCTATCAATCTTTCTTGCACCTTATTCGATAACACAAAGATTGGTGGATATTTTTCATTGCTAAATTGAGTCATTTCCATATTATAAAGTAATTTTGAGTTATCCCATACACCATAAATAGAATCAACTTCCTCTGTAATTCCAGTATATTTTCCAACCTTTAAATTACTTGCACTACCAAAAGTAGCATTAAATTCCTCTTTGTATTTTGTTTCTCCGTCTACCTTAGGTAACAAAGGTAGCATTAACGAACTATCAACTTCCTCATTTCCCTTTTTTCTAGTTAGTTTAAAAACCATAGGTAATTCTTCTCTTACATAATATAAATCCATTTCGCACGAACGTCCTATCATTAAATCATATAAATATTTGTTCTTACCATAATTAAATAACTTGTAGTCCTTATCATATAAAATCGGAACTATATGAACTCTGTCGCTATCTATTGCTAGTACCCTACCGTAAAACTCGTCAAATGGTTCAGCTGTTCTTTTGAACAACACATAATCTTTTAATTGCACACTAGCTCTCACATCGTCATCTATGATTTCCAATGGAGCAAAGTCATAATCTCCATTCTCCGCTATTCTTAAAAACTTTTTAGAATTAACAGCATTTCTTTTTACTTTAAAAAATTTAACATATTTTTTATCTAAATCCTCAAAATTATATAATGTTTGTCTTTGCACACTCTTTGTATCAATAGTATTGTAAATCATTTGGTCATCTTCCGATAACATAGAATCTGTAATGTCATAATCTAAAACTCTTTCAGTTTCTATTGTATCAACTTTAAAATCTCCAAATATCTTCACCCTCTCAAGCCTATCGAAACAAAATCTTATTCCGTTTTGACAGTATGCTTTTAATAACTCCGACATCTTTTTATACTCTTTCGTATGTAAATTATTTAGTTGTGGAAAAGAGCTTTCTTCCACACCCTCTGCATAATATACTTCATCATCATTTAAATTAAATGCCATTTTAAAGAATTCTTTTGGTGTTGTTCCTTTAAGTTGTTGATTTAATGCAACATCTTTCTCAAACCATTGAGCTAATTTTGTCTTTATATCTAAAATAATTTTATTTGATTCCCTTTTTCCTCTAGTGTTAAACTTTACTTTGTTTACAACAGTAGAGAATTTGAGAAATCTACTTCCATTCATTCCCTTAAAAATATAAACCATTGTTTTTCTATTTCTTACTTTATATTTTTGTCTTTCAGATAAAGGCGACCATAACTGTAAATCAGATTTGATTGTAACATTTCCACCACTTAATTCGACTGGAAATAACGAGCTTGATACACTTCCTAGAGAGTCCGAAAACTCCCAAGAAATAGGAACTATATCATCACTCTCATCTAAGATAACAACCGTTCTAAAATGATTCCCCACCGTATGTTCCCCTAGTACTCCAAGCATTTCTTTTTCATATGTTATAATTGTATTCTTATCTTTTATTTCTGTATTGATAATTTTTATTAAATCTGAACCGACAACAGCAAGTTTGCCGATTATGTCTACATATTCACCTTTAATTGTTAGTTTATTGTTTTGCTCCACCTCGATTACAGTAGTATCGACATTAGTTGTTTTTTCCAAGTTCGCTATACAGATAAGGTCACTCGTCTGTATAGAGGTTTTATCAGATGGTGTCAAACCATATTTTTTTAAATCTATCATATAACACCTACCTTTTGAAAAGGGTTATTCCACCCTTATAGTAATATATTTTTTCCATAAAATCCTCTTGTCTATCTAAAGACAATGAGTCACCCGAGATATAATAATCTATATATATCTTCCCCGTATCTAAGTCTTCTATTTCCAATTTTTCGTTTGATAGTAAAAAGATGTCTTGTAGCCGTCCATAATCATCTTCCGATAAAAATTCTATCCTAGTCTCAAGGTCTGTAACACCCCTTGATGACTCAGAAAACCTCCTTCCTCTTATCGAAATGATTTCATTATGATTTATCTTTCTAGCAATTTCTTTTATACTTCCTTCGAAATTTACCGACACACCTATATTTTTATCTGTAACTCTTATCATATCATACACCTATCCTTGTCTTGACGAATTTTGAACTGTTGTTCCGTCTCCATAGTATCCTCTACCATATCTTTTTTTACCATATAAACTTGGTCTTGATAGGTTTATTTCTATATAATTTCCACAATTAATATTGTATTTTTTAGTATTTTTTTCTTTATCGTATATAAACGATATACCATCGTCAATTGTGCAATTATTTACCAAGACTATCCTACCAAAAATTGGATTGATTATTATTAATCTAAATTCATCTCCACCAACGTGTTGTGGTAAATCTATTGTATCATCTCCAATAAACGTACTCATATCTATAACGTTAGAGATAGAATTAATCCTTGACCGTACAGCATTTGAGAAATCCCTCCTAGTGCTATCTTTTACAACAGATTGGTCTAATTCCAAACTCTCAAATAATGTTATTTCCTCACATGTTAAATTATCAAAATAATTTCCGTCTATAAATTCGTTTAAGTCAAATATTGCTTCATACCCAAAATACTCTATTGCAAAAGAATAATTGTATTTAGAACCCAATATTGTTTTAGTTGAATTAGACACATAAACATACACAACAATTTCGCTTAAATCATCTACGTATAATCTATCATTACCCATAACAGTTATTCCATCGTTTTCTAGTCTATAATTTTTTAACTCCTTTCCATTGTCTAAAAACACCTTAAATATATGTAGATTTGTTAAGTCGCAAGAGAATTTATGCTTATTAGGTTTTCCTACATATATTTTTTTAGCACCTACAAAATATTTCGTACCTTGGATAAAATCCAATGTCATATCAATAACGTCTCCCTCTTGAACCATCCTCATATCTTTAGTATTTTCATTGTAAAATAAGACACTTCCATCTCCTTTATAAGATGTCAATCTATATAATCTTGTGTCCCCCGAATCAATCATAGAAATTAATTTATTATCATTGTCATCTGTTTCCAATACACCATTGTTGTTTTTTATGTTATTACAAGTTATTGTAATTCTTGTTTTCTTTTCAACAAATAGCTGTGTACCTGTCAAATTATCAATTATCATTTTTCCCTCCCCCAATAAAACACGAAAAAGATGTCCCTAAGGACACCCTACACTAATATTATTGTCTATTTTAGCCACTTTGTCAAGTTTTTATAGCATAAAATGTGCATTTTATTATTTAATTTGTACCAATAATTTAACACAAACATAATAAAAGTATCAAATTATTGGTATTGTTCAATTATCTATTTACTCTCATTTCAATACTACCTGTAATTTCGTTTAAAACTAAGTAAATTATCGAATCATCATTAGGTTTGCCCATAGATTGATATTCCATCTCAGTGCAATAATGTAAGGTAAACTTTCTTCCACTAGATTTCATACTGTCCATATTCTCTTTTATTCTATCTAGTTTGTTTTTGTATTCGTCAGAAAAATTGTTATCAGATAACACCTTTCCTTTTTTCTTTTTTACAAAATTTTCCACATCTGCCTTTTTTACATATTCAGATAAATCAACAGATTGGTTGCTTGAAACATTGTTGTTGTTTTCATTGCCTCCAAAAAACATCTCTACAACATTAATCATTCCCGCTAACCTATTGACTATTTTGGCTTCTATTTTTTGGTTAGTTTTTAATGAGTAAGAGAATTTATCATTAGGATTTAGATGTTTTGTGCAAACCTCTTTATCTTTTTCCGAGATTTTAATTTCAACTATTCCATTACTATAGTTTTCTATCAATCCTATTTTTTCGTTCAATGGAATAAAGTCTCTTTGCATTAACTTATAATTCATTTTACCACTTCCTTTTTATTATATTAATTAATTATACCATACTTTAGCTTTATTGTCAACTTTTATTTTCAACACACCAAAAATTAATTTGGTGTGTTAATTTTATTGTAATTTTCTCAAATCAATTCCTTTCTCTGTTCTCAGCTTGTCAACTAAATCATCCATAATAGTGTCTAATAATCTTTCTACACTGTCACTTTCAATAACAGCTCCTGCCTCGACCGACCCATTGACATATACGTTATATGTGTTCTGACTTGAAACTCCGTGTTCGTAATTAATACTATTATTCTGATTTTCGTAAGTTATATCCTTATCAAAATCAAACATATCTTTTATAGCTTCCATCCTTCTAGCTTCATTGGATAACATAAGCCCTACACTCATTGAATCGTTAGCTAAAGTAGCAAGGCTATCGAATGCCAAGTTGCCACTCAATGTATCGTCTAGCTTAGCAGACATGGCAAATATCTTGTCTCCCATAACATTGTCAATCATTCTATTTACCATAGCCTCTCCGACTTTATCTCCAACCATATTTCCTATAGTTGTAAAAGCATTTTTTGATTCATTAGAACTTAGTGCTTCCCTAAAGTTATCTACAACAGTTTTTTGAGTTCCTGTTGTTAAGCCTAAATCAAATATTTCAGATAAAGTTATTCCACTATCCATAGCTTGTGTTTGTAATTGTAATAAGATAGTGTTAAAACTCTCTGTCTCGTGCTTAGAAGCATTAATAGCAGATACCACCCTTGAGAATGAATCAGATAAACCATCTGCCACATCATCCCATTTTAAAGTTTGTCCTTGTTTTTTTAGTTCGACTAATTTTTCCGACATCTTTTTAAATTCTTCGTCCATTAATCTTGTTACATCACTAAAATAAACATCGTAATAAACTTGAGACATATTGTTAAGTAAAGAATCTATGTAAGGTAGCATAGATGTTACGAAAGCTCTACCTGCACTAACACCACTATCTTTCCAAGTTTGTACAAATCTTCCTCTAACTTCTTGCATAACAGTAACCATAACAGACATCTGTTCGGCTAATTTATCTATCTGCTCTCTATTAGATTCATCAATTTGTAAACCTAGATTTTTATAAACATCTTCTATTTGTTGTCTTAACTTTTCTTGTTCTATTGTTGAAATACCTTCAAATCCTTCCATCGTAGAATCTAAGAACATTCTATCAATATTAATGTTCATTTTATCTAATGCTTCAGCATAGTTTTCGATGGCATCTCCTAGTATACCAAAGTTATCCGAATCTCCTTCGTGGTAGTGTTTTAACCATTTAGAAAAATCTCTTAATTCTGCACTAGACATATCTTCTAAAGAGTTGTATTGTATATCCTCTCCATTTTCCTCATAGATATTTTGCATAATTCCAAGAAAACCTTTTCTTTTTTTTATGCTTCCACCTCTTTTTCCTCCGCCTTGGTATTTTGCTAACATTTCCTCTGGAGAAAATCTGTATGTCTCTGTCCAAGATGTTGCGGCTTTTGCTCCTATTCCTAAAAAACCACTACTACCGCTTGATGATTTTTGTACTTGATAAGATACAGATTC
>RCNH01000150.1_pt1 | contig 33458 bp, 25 predicted proteins | sample 2041161 | NCBI WGS metagenome assembly RCNH01 (sample SAMN09708215, study PRJNA481090) | Feces metagenome, whole genome shotgun sequencing project. | biome: feces | host: Leptonychotes weddellii | place: Antarctica: Sion Island | collected 2010-03-01 | reverse complement strand
CACTGATACAGCTTCAGCTCAGGGCCGACAACGATAACGGAACGGCCGGAATAGTCAACACGCTTACCCAGCAGGTTCTGACGGAAACGTCCCTGCTTACCTTTCAGCATATCGGACAGAGACTTCAGTGCGCGGTTGTTTGCGCCGGTGACGGCACGGCCGCGGCGGCCGTTGTCGATCAGCGCGTCCACAGCCTCCTGCAGCATCCGCTTTTCATTTCGGATGATGATGTCAGGAGCGTGCAGCTGCATCAGCCGCTTGAGTCGGTTGTTACGGTTGATGACCCGGCGATACAGATCGTTCAGGTCGGAAGTAGCAAACCGGCCGCCGTCCAGCTGAATCATAGGACGGATATCGGGAGGAATGACGGGAAGCACATCCATAATCATCCAGGAAGGCTTGTTGCCGGATTCCCGGAAAGCTTCCACAACCTCCAGGCGCTTGACCAGACGCAGCTTCTTCTGAGAAGTAGCGGTCTTGATCTCCTCACGCAGGCGGATAGACAGGCTCTCCAGATCGATCTGGTCCAGCAGTTCCTTGACTGCCTCGGCGCCCATGCCGGCCTTGAAGTCATCCTCGTACTTTTCGCGCATGTCCCGGTATTCCTTTTCAGTGAGGACCTGACCGGTGATCAGGGGTGCCTCACCGGGATCGGTGACAATGTATGCAGCAAAGTACAGAACTTTCTCCAAAACCTTGGGAGAAATATCCAGGATCAGGCCCATCCGGGAGGGAATTCCCTTGAAATACCAGATGTGGCTGCAGGGAGCGGCCAGTTCGATATGACCCATACGCTCACGGCGAACCTTGGCCTTGGTGACCTCGACGCCGCAGCGATCGCAGATCTTTCCCTTGTACTTGGTCTTTTTATATTTACCGCAGTGACATTCCCAGTCCTTGGTCGGTCCGAAGATCCGCTCACAGTACAGGCCGTCCTTCTCGGGTTTGAGAGTTCTGTAGTTGATGGTCTCAGGCTTCTTGACTTCGCCATAGGACCACTGCCGGATCATATCCGGCGAAGCAATGCCAATCTTAATGGCATCAAAGGTGGCATCTGCCATATTTGCGCCTCCTTATTCTTCGTCCGTGTCGGTATCGGAATTTTCTTCCAGAGCACCGAACACGTCCATAATATCATCAGGACCATCCTCGTCGATCACGAAGCCGGAATCCAGAACTTCCTCGGTTTCACCGACGACTACCTCGTTCTCGGCTGCGTATACGGTATCGTCATCATCGTCGTCTTCCTTCAGCTCGATCTGGTTGCCGTTTTCATCCAGAACACGGATATCCAGACACAGGGCCTGCAGTTCCTTGACCAGAACCTTGAAGGATTCGGGCACGCCGGGCTTGGGAATGTTGGTTCCCTTGACGATTGCTTCATAAGTCTTCACACGGCCGGTTACGTCATCGGACTTCACCGTCAGGATTTCCTGCAGGGTGTAGGCAGCGCCGTAAGCTTCCAGCGCCCAGACTTCCATTTCGCCGAAACGCTGACCGCCGAACTGAGCCTTGCCGCCCAGAGGCTGCTGGGTAACCAGTGCGTACGGACCGGTGGAACGGGCATGAATCTTATCATCGACCAGGTGATGGAGTTTCAGGTAGTAGGGATATCCGACGGTAACCAGGTTGTCGAAGGGCTCACCGGTACGGCCATCATAGAGGATGGTCTTGCCGTCTTCACGCAGGCCGGCCAGCTTCAGGGTCTCGCGGATATCTTTCTCGTTGGCACCGTCGAACACGGGAGTGGCAACCTTCCAGCCCAGAGCCTTGGCTGCATAGCCCAGGTGGACCTCAAGAACCTGTCCGATGTTCATACGGGAAGGAACGCCCAGGGGGTTCAGCACGATGTCCAGAGGGGTACCATCGGGCAGGAAGGGCATATCTTCTTCCGGAAGAACTCTGGAAACAACACCCTTGTTGCCGTGACGGCCGGCCATCTTATCGCCGACGCTGATCTTACGCTTCTGAGCAATATAGACGCGGACGGACTTGGTAACACCGGGAGCCAGCTCGTCGCTGTTTTCCTTGGTGAATTCCTTGACGTCCACAACAATGCCGCTTTCGCCGTGAGGCACCTTCAGAGAGGTATCACGGACTTCTCTTGCCTTTTCGCCGAAGATAGCCCGCAGCAGGCGCTCCTCGGGAGTCAGCTCGGTTTCGCCCTTGGGGGTAACCTTACCGACCAGATAATCACCGGAATGGACTTCAGCACCGATACGGATAATGCCGTTCTCGTCCAGGTCCTTCAGGGTATCTTCGCCCACGTTGGGGATATCCCGGGTGATTTCCTCAGGTCCGAGCTTGGTGTCCCGGGCTTCGGTTTCATGTTCTTCAATATGGATAGAAGTGAAGACGTCCTCACGCACCAGCCGCTCGTTGAGCAGGATGGCGTCCTCGTAGTTGTAACCTTCCCAGGTAACGAAGCCGATCAGGACGTTCTTGCCCAGAGCGATTTCGCCGCCGGAGCAGGAAGGACCGTCTGCGATGATCTGCTCGGTATCCACACGCTCGCCCACATCCACGATGGGACGCTGGTTGATGCAGGTACCTGCGTTGCTTCTTGCAAACTTGGTCAGACGGTGAGTAACGGTCTCGCCATTGTCATAACGAACAGTAATCTGGGTTGCAGAAACAGCTGTGACAACGCCGGGGCCCTTTGCCTTGATGCAGACTTCGGAGTCCACAGCGGATCTGTGCTCGACACCGGTTGCAACGATAGGAGCTTCGGTGGTCAGCAGAGGCACTGCCTGACGCTGCATGTTAGCACCCATCAGTGCACGGTTAGCGTCATCGTTCTGCAGGAAGGGAATGAAGGAGGTAGCCACTGAAATCATCATTCTGGGGGATACATCCAGGAAATCGATCATGCTGCGGTCAACTTCAATGATTTCATTGCGGTGACGGCAGGAAATACGGGGACGTGCCAGACGGCCCTCTTCATCCAGAGGCTCGTTGGCCTGGCCGATGTAGTAATCATCTTCCACATCAGCAGTCATATATTCAACTTCTTTGGTGACGATACCGGTGGTCTTGTCGATTTTACGGTAAGGTGCTTCAATGAAGCCGTAGGAGTTGATTCTGGCAAAGCTTGCCAGGTAGTTGATCAGACCGATGTTAGGTCCTTCAGGAGTCTCGATGGGGCACATACGACCGTAGTGGGTGTAGTGAACGTCTCGGACATCGAAGGATGCACGGTCACGGCTCAGACCGCCGGGGCCCAGAGCGGACAGACGGCGCTTGTGGGTCAGCTCAGCCAGAGGGTTGTTCTGGTCCATGAACTGAGACAGCGGAGAAGAACCGAAGAATTCTTTGATTACAGCGGTGACCGGGCGGATGTTGATCAGGCTCTGAGGCGTGATAGCATCCAGATCCTGAACGGTCATACGCTCGCGGATCACGCGGTCCAGACGGGAGAAGCCGATGCGGAACTGGTTCTGCAGCAGCTCGCCCACGCAGCGCAGACGACGGTTGCCCAGATGGTCGATGTCATCAGGGGTACCGATGCCCATAGCCACGCAGTTGAGGTAGTTGATGGAAGCCATAATATCATCGACGATGATATGCTTGGGAATCAGGTCATCCATGCGGTCGGCAATAGCCTCTTCCCATGCGCTTTCGTCAGCACCCTGCAGCTGCTCCAGCATTTCCCGCAGCACAGAGAAGCGGACCTTCTCCTTGATGCCGTAGGCAGCAGGATCGAAGGAGACAAAGTTCTCCATACGAACCATGTCATTGGCAAAGACCTTGACGTTCTGGTCGTTTACCTTGACGATTGCTTCGTTGACACCCTTTGCAGACAGCATCTGAGCCTGCTCACGGGTCAGCACTTCGCCGGGCATTGCCAGGATCTCACCGGTCATAGGATCGGCTACAGGCTCTGCCAGGACCTGGCCGGCCAGACGGGTCCAGATATCCATCTTCTTGTTGAATTTATAGCGGCCTACGCTGCTGACATCATAGCGGCGTGCATCGAACAGCAGGCCTTCCAGATGAGAAATGGCAGTTTCAACCGTGGGAGGCTCACCGGGACGCAGGCGGCGGTAAATCTCCAGCAGAGATTCCTCGCGGGTCTTGCAGGGATCCTTCTCCAGAGAAGCCAGAATACGCTCGTCCTCACCGAAGAGGGCCTTGATCTGGTCATCAGTTTCCACACCCAGCGCACGAATCAGGCTGGTAATGGGCAGTTTGCGGTTCTTGTCGATCCGGACCCAGAACACGTTGGAGTTATCAGTTTCGTACTCCAGCCAGGCTCCGCGGTAAGGGATGACGGTTGCGGTATAGGTATGCTGGTCAGCCTTGTCCACCTCATGGCCGTAGTACATGCCGGGAGAACGGACAATCTGAGATACGATAACACGCTCTGCACCGTTGATGACGAAGGTACCACCGTTGGTCATGATGGGGAACTCACCCATGAAGATTTCCTGTTCCTTGATTTCGTCGGTTTCGGTGTTGCGCAGACGGACCCGGACCTTGATCGGCCGGGAATAGGTGGTGTCCCGTTCTCTGCACTCCTCGATGGTGTACTTGGGCTTTTCATCCATGGAGTAATCCAGGAAGCTCAGCTCCAGTTTGCCGGAGAAGTCGGAGATAACGCCAACATCCTTAAAGACTTCCCGCAGTCCCTCATCCAGGAACCACTGGTAGGAATCCTTCTGGATTCTCAGCATGTTGGGCATTTCCAGGATCTCTTCGTACTTCGCGTAAGACTTACGCATGGTCTTGCCGTACATTACGTCCTTGACCATTGCCATATAGATCATCACAGCCTTTCTTTCGGCAAGTGCCGGAATCAATGTGTTGCTTACTACTTATGATACGCCTGGTCCAGTTGTCACTTTTACACAAATTTGTCTTGACAACCGCCAACGTCTGTGGTAATATGTCTGCGTTCAGATGGGATAGTGTCCAGTAGGCATACTCCCACAGTATGGACATTCATTCTACCACAGCAATATCTGTTTGTCAATGGATTTTCGCAGCTTTTCCGGGGAATTTCTCCGGTTTTTTCTTTATCTGCCCGGCCCGGAGTTTGCATCTTCCGGCATACCGGCGGAAACCCCATTTTTCAGGGAAAACGAAAAAAATCCGGGCCTGCCGCTTTTCGCAGGGCACCGGCGTTCTTTTCCGGAATATCTTCGTAAACAAGCACTGCGGTATGGCCCGAAAGACGGCTGTACCGCAGTGTTTTCACATTTTCCGGCACTTTTCCGCAGACTCATCCGCTCCGGAACCGGCGCCGCTTCCCTTCCGCTTTTCTGACGCTCCCTCTGAAAATCAGCTTCTGATGCAAAAAATCCCCCGGAGCAGCGGTTCTTCTGCTCCGGGGGATTGGTTCTATCTTCTGTTTTGACGGAATTTTATCATTTTTCCGGTGAACCCGGATTTTCCCGTTCCGGCAATCAGAATGCGCACTTGCCGGTGATGTATTCCTTCAGCTCGCTGATGGGAATACGGACCTGCTCCATGGTGTCACGGTCACGGACGGTAACACAGTTGTCGGCAGGGGTATTGTCATCGCCCACGGTCTGGAAGTCCACGGTGATACACAGAGGCGTGCCGATTTCGTCCTGACGGCGATAGCGCTTGCCGATGGAGCCGGCATCGTCGAAATCAACCATGAAGTCCTTCTGCAGCTGATGGTAGATCTCCTCAGCAGCAGGGGTCAGCTTCTTGCTCAGAGGCAGCACAGCAGCCTTGAAGGGAGCCAGCGCCGGATGCAGGTGCAGCACGGTGCGGATATCGGGGTTGCCCTTCTTGTCCTGTCCGACCACTTCTTCGTCATAGGCTTCGCACAGGAAGGCCAGTGCGACACGGTCGCAGCCCAGAGAAGGCTCGATGACATAGGGGATGTAGTGCTCGCCCTTTTCCTGATCGAAGTATTCCATGCTCTTGCCGGAAGCCTCCTGATGGCGGCCCAGGTCGTAGTCGGTACGGTCAGCCACGCCCCACAGCTCGCCCCAGCCGTTGCCGAAGGGGAACTGATATTCGATGTCCGTGGTTGCACGGGAATAGAAAGCCAGCTCAGCAGGCTCGTGATCTCTCAGCCGCAGGGAGTCTTCCTTGATGCCCAGAGAAATCAGCCAGTTCTTGCAGAAATCCTTCCAGTAGGCAAACCACTCCAGATCGGTGCCCGGCTGGCAGAAGAATTCGCATTCCATCTGCTCAAACTCACGGGTACGGAACGTAAAGTTACCCGGGGTGATCTCATTCCGGAAAGCCTTGCCCACCTGGCAGACGCCGAAGGGCAGCTTCTTGCGGGTGGTGCGCTGGATGTTTGCAAAGTTGACGAAAATGCCCTGTGCCGTCTCGGGACGCAGGTAGCAGGTGGAGGTGTTGCCTTCGGTAACGCCGATCTGGGTCTTGAACATCAGGTTGAACTTGCGGATGGGGGTAAAGTTGTGCTTGCCGCAGTTGGGGCAGACAACATCCTCGTGCTCAGCCACGAACTGATCCATCTCCTCAAAGCTCATGGCATCGACGTTGACACCGTGACCGGATTCTGCAGATTCGATCAGCTTGTCTGCTCTGTGCCGGGAGCCGCAGCCCTTGCAGTCAACCAGAGGGTCAGAGAAGCTGCCCACGTGGCCGGTGGTAACCCAGGTTGTCGGGTTCATGATGATGGCAGAATCCAGGCCCACGTTGTAGGGAGACTCCTGAACGAATTTCTTCATCCATGCCTTTTTGACGTTGTTCTTGAACTCCACACCCAGAGGGCCGTAGTCCCAGGAGTTTGCCAGGCCGCCGTAAATCTCGGAACCGGCGTAAACAAAACCGCGGTTCTTGCAGAGATTGACGATCATCTCCAAAGTCTTTTCGCTGTTTTTCATATATCGATCCTCCAAAATTCGGTTATATTACCAATTGAAATCTTATTATACAGGGATTTTCTCTTCAAATCAAGTATGTTCTTGTCTAAAAAACCAGTTCTTTTGGTGCAGATTATTCTGCAGCAGGCGCCACCAGATCCGGGCCGAGATCATCAGCCATCATTTTGTGCACCCGTTCGCCGATATCCACCGCAGTGACTCCCTTGAGCTCCTCCGGAGGAATGACATCCAGCAGATGCAGCTGCACATCGGTTCTGCGGAGCCGCAGAGCGTTGTGGAAGATATGCTGGGTATTCTGCAGCGTGCAGACCACAATGGGAACCTGTGCCTTCTGGGCAATTTTGAACACACCGCTGCGGAAAGGATGCAGCAGACCGTCCCGGCTGGTATAACCTTCGGGGAATACCGCCACGGAGACCTTATCTTCCTTGAGCAGCGAAATGCACTTGAGGATGGTTTTCAGCGCCTCCCGGTCATTTTCCCGGTTGATGGGCTGGCAGAGAATGGCGTGCATGAGCTTTCCGACAATCAGCATTTTGCTGTTTTCCCGTTTGGAGATGAATGCAAGCTGGCTGTCACGGAAATAGTAAAGCAGGGTCAGCGGGTCCATGACATGCAGATGGTTGCAAACCAGCAGGAATCTTCCGTCCCGGGGCAGCTTTTCCATGCCGGAAAGGTGCACCTTCTCCTGCAGCAGCGTAAAGATTGCAGGCAAATACAGGTTGGCCAGCTTCCGATATCCGGGGCTGTCCTCCTCCTGCGGTTTGTCCAGACTGATCACCGCAGACGCAGCCCACAACACCAGAAACGCCAGCAGAAAGCAGATCACAAAAAATCCCGCAAATGCCAGCGGAAGCACCCAAATCAGGCTCAGAGAGCCGAAACCGCCCACCGCCGCAAAAACGGATATTGCTCCGACAGCAGACAGAAAAACCATGATGCCGATTAACATAGCAGCAATTACCTCCAGATTGCAAGATGACCTTTTTATTATACATGCATTCCCCGCAGGAAACAAGAGAAACTCTTTATTTTTTCGCAGCTACTGGAAATCACACACAGATTCTGATATAATAAGAAAATAAAATCGTATGTATTGGGTGTCGCTCCACGGCCCCTTTGAAAAGGAGCCTTAACTTTTTTCATGAAATCAAAACGTATCTGGGAACTGGATGCTCTGCGCGGCACGCTGATTCTGTTTGTTATTATCGCCCACGCACTGTACGACGCTGTGTGGCTTTACGGAATTCTCGACTGGGAATTCCCGCCGGTCTACCTTGCCATTACCGCCTTCGGCGGGGCGCTCTTCCCCCTGATGTCCGGCATTTCCGTGACACTGGGCAGCCACTCTGTCCGGCGGGGACTGACTGTGCTGACCGGCGGAATGCTCATCACGGCTGTCACGCTGGGCATGTACCTGCTGAACTTTGCCGACAGTTCCATCATCATTTATTTCGGTGTGCTGCACTGTCTGGGTGTGTGCATGCTGCTCTGGCCTCTGTTCCGGAAGCTTCCGGCAAAATGGCTGTGCATTCTCGGCACCGTTCTGACCGCTGCAGGACTTCTGCTGTGGGGCAGGCGGGTAAACACCTGGCTGCTGATTCCGCTGGGACTGCCGCCTTATGGCTTTGCCTCTTCCGACTACTTCCCCCTGCTGCCCCATCTGGGCATTTTCCTTTTGGGTGCTTTTGCGGGAAAAACTCTCTATGCCGAAAAGAAAACCCGTTTTCCGCAGGTAAACGACCGGATCCCGCCTCTGCGTTTTCTCTGCTTCTGCGGAAGAAATTCCCTGCTTGTCTATCTGATTCATCAGCCTGTTCTGTCCGTGCTCTTCACGCTGGCAGTCATGGCCAAATCCTGAGAGAAGGTATTATCAATATGACTATGAAAAAATCCGTACTGCTCCCCCTGACTGCACTCTGCGGCGGTGCCGCCGGCTATGCACTGCGCCGATGGCTGTTTTCCGCAAAAGATGCAGAAGGCCTGATTGCCCGGAATCACCCGGCTTCCTGGCTTCTGCTCATCCTGTGTGCAGGGGTCCTCATCAGCTTTTACCTGCTGACCAAAAATGCCGGCGCCAACGGAAAATACTATGACAATTTCCCCACCTCCTATGCAGGCGGCCTGGGTGCCATTGCTGCTGCCGTTGGTCTGTTCTTTATTGTGCTTGGCTCCTTTATCGATCGCCCGGACCCCATTACCGCAATCAGCAATACCCTGGGTCTGCTGGCGGTCTTTTCCCTGGGCTTTACGGGATACTGCCGTCTGGCCCATCGCCGTCCGAATTTTCTCTTTCACACAATCATCTGCCTGTATCTGGCCCTGTTCCAGCTCAGCCGCTACCGCAGCTGGATTTCCAATCCCGAAATGCAGGAATACGCCTATGAGCTGCTGGCTACCGTGTGCCTGATGCTGGCTGCTTACCAGAGAGCTGCATTTGACCTGAACATGGGAAATCGCCGTGCCCAGCAGTTCTGGGGACTGTGCGCCGTGTTCTTCTCCCTGATCTGCATTGCAGGTACCGGTTCCAAACTGTTCTATGCATCGTTTGCTCTGTGGACCGTCACCAATTTGTCCGTTCTGGATCCCCTGCCGGAGCCTGCAGCCGCCTGTGAGCCTTCCGAGGAAGTGCAGAAAGAAAATTAACCTCATCAGGAAAGGAAGTGCCTCCCCATGGATCTGCCCGAATACGTTACCGAACTGATCTCCCGGCTGGAAGAACACGGTTTTTCCGCCTATGTGGTGGGCGGCTGCGTCCGGGATGCCTGTCTGGGGCTGACTCCTCACGACTACGATATGTGTACCTCCGCCACCCCTGAACAGATCCGGGCGGTATTTGAAGATTACCCCATGTATCTTGCCGGCGAAAAGCACGGCACTGTCAGCATTATCTGCGGCAAGGAAGTGGTGGAAATCACCACCTACCGGACCGAAAGCGGCTACACCGACAACCGCCACCCCGATCACGTGGCCTTTGTGTCCGATATCGAACAGGATCTGGCACGGCGGGATTACACCGTAAATGCCATGGCCTGGTCCCCCTCCCGGGGCTTTGCCGATCCTTTCGGCGGCCGGGAAGATCTGAAAAACAAAATTCTGCGCACCGTAGGCAATCCCGAAGCCCGGTTCCGGGAAGATTCTCTGCGGATTCTCCGAGGTGCCCGCTTCTCCGTCCGGTTCGGCCTGACGCCGGAGCCGGAAACCAGGCAGGCCATGTTCCGGCTGACACCGCTGATGGACAATCTTGCCCGTGAGCGTGTCTTTGATGAGCTGTGCAGATTTCTGCCGCTGGCCTCCGCAGAAGATCTTCTGACCTTTGCGCCGATCATCACCCAGGTGATTCCGGAGCTGCAGCCGACACTTGGCTTTGACCAGCGCAACCCCCATCATGCCTACGACCTGTACACTCATATCGCTCACGTGGTGGAGCATTCGCCCGGTACGCTGCATCTGCGCTGGGCCGCGCTTCTGCACGACGTGGGCAAGCCTGCAACCTTCTCTGTGGACGAACAGGGCTGCGGGCATTTTTACGGTCACGACGAGGTCTCCGCCCGGATGGCTGATGACATCCTGCACAGACTGAAAGCCCCCTCCCATCTCCGGGAGCAGGCAGTCTGGATCATTGCTCATCACATGATGCCTCTGGAAGCCGACCGCAGGCTGCTGCGCCGCAGAGTCCGGCAGTACGGCATGGCGCGGACCCGTGATCTTCTGTCTCAGGAATACGCGGACTTTTCCAGCAAAGGCGTACATACCGCCGATGACGGAGCGCATTTTGCGCAGATCCGCAGCATACTCGACGAACTGGAGCAGGAGGATGCCTGCCTGAAGCTGTCGGATCTGGCCGTTTCCGGAACCGATCTGCTCAGCATCGGATACGCCCCCGGCAAACAACTGGGCCAGTGCCTGAACCATCTGCTGAATCTTGTGGTGGACGAGGTTCTGCCCAATCAAAAAGAGCCGCTTCTGGAGGAGGCGGAAAAAAGGAGACTGCAATCATGACCGTTCTGCTGGCCCTGACCGCTCTGGCGGCACTCTGGAAAATCCGTTTCACCGGAAAACAGTTCCATCCGGACTGCCTGAGTAAAGACACCACCACCGCCATCAACGGCATTTTCGTTCTGCTGGTTTTTTTCCGGCATTTTTCTCAGTACATAGCCTTCGGTCGCTTCGACCGGCTCTTCGTCATGGTCGATCACCGGCTGGATCAGCTGATTGTAGCCCCGTTTCTGTTCTTCTCCGGCTACGGAATCATGTGCTCCATCGAGAAGAAGGGTATCCCCTATGTCAACCAGATTCCCACCCGGCGTTTTCTGAAGATCTGGACGCATTTTGCTCTGGCCATTGTGCTGTTTGCTGTCACCCGTGTAATTCTCGGCCGACACGATTCCCTTAAGCAGATTCTGCTGTCTTTCACCGGCTGGGAAAGCATCGGCAACAGCAACTGGTATATTTTCGCCACGCTTGCCCTGTATCTGATGACATTTCTGGCCTTCCGGATTTCCCGGGGGCGGACAGCACCGGGCATTCTCGGAACGCTTCTGCTCTGCTGCGGATACATTGTTGTGATCAGCCGGTACAAGTCCCACTGGTGGTATGACACGCTGCTGTCCTTCCCTGCCGGTATGGTTCTGGCTGCACTCAGGCCCCGGATTTCCGGGAAGCTCCGGAAAAACCGGGTGTACCTTCCGGTGCTGTTGGGCACCGCCGCGCTGTTTCTGGTGTTCTTCAAATTCCGGAAAACCAGCGTCTGGATGTACGAAGGTCTTTCGGTGCTGTTCGTCCTGCTGATTGTTCTGATGACCGAAAAGCTGGTAATCGGCAATCCGGTTCTCCGGTTTCTGGGAACCTACACCTTTGAAATTTACATTCTGCAGCGCATCCCCATGATGCTGCTGGAAGAATGGATGCCCACCGGCGGCATCTGGAAAGTCCCCTATTTTCTCCTGTGCTTCGGCATCACCATCGGACTTTCCGTTCTGTTCCGCAAATTTACCAAAGCCCCGGACGCACTGCTGGACCGGATGTTTTCCGGAATCGGGCAACTGCAAAGCCGCAAAAAACGAGGATGCTGATGCATCCTCGTTTTTCTGTTCCGGCCTTTTTCAGGCTTCCTCTTTTCCGGAAATCTGCCGGTAAATCTGCTCTGCATCGGCGAACACCCGCCTGCGCTCTGCCTCCGGGCAGGATTTCAGCTTTTTGACCGCCGGATTTCCCCAGATGTCAAACCATCCCGGCCCCAGCCAGTGCAGATCAGGCACCCGGTCAAACATCCCCCGGACGATTCCCCGGCAGGCCCGGGAAGGATGCATGAAAATCAGTTTCATGCCGCACCTGACAAATACCAGCAGCGCCCGGGGATAGTGTGAGGTGATACCGGTAAAGCAGATTTCCGGATGGGCAATCGCCAGCGACACGTCCGGATGCTCCCTGAGCAGCTCCATGAGGGAGAACATCAGATACCGTTTGGAATTTCCGTAGATCTGTTTCCGGCTGCTTCTGCCGGAAAAATCCCGATCTTTTGGATCCGTCTGCGAAAACCGGTAGGCAATGCTGCCCACCGCCACCACCCTGCCCTTTCTCCGGGCAAGCTGCTCCAGCAGCTGCTTTACCATATAATAATGGGAAACAAAATTGGTCTGAAACACATGGTTGAAACCCGTATCACAGCGTTCGCCCGGGGTATTGTAGGTCCCTGCATTGAGAATCAGAATGTCCACAGGCATCTGCCTGAGCTTTTCGCAGGCCTGACGGACAGACTCCATCCGGGTCAGCTCCGCCGGAACAAGCCGGATTTCAGCCCCGGGAAACTCCTGCAGGAGTGATGTCTGCAGGGCCTGCATTTTCTGCAGATTTCTTCCGATCAGAATCAGTCCGCCCGACAGCTGCAGGACGATTCTGCACACCGTACTGCCCAGACTGCCGTAGCATCCGGTAATGGCCACGGTTTTCCCTGCCAGTGACCGGGTATTTCGGTCCAGCCAGCTCTGCATCCCCATAAAAAACACCTCCCGCATTCGGAAACCACCGGTTCCGTCCGGAGTGAAGCCCGAATTTTTCCATCCCATTATACCCCGCCCCACCTCTTTTTTCCAGACCGGGCCTTGGATTTATCTTGCATTTTCCCCGCTTCTGTGCCACAATTGCTTTAGAAATCCCATGGATTTCGGATATCTGTCTTGTTCCGGAGAATTGCTTTCAGGAGGAATACACCATGAAAAAATATTTCGTTGGCTATGTTACCGTCCACACGCTTTCCAGCGTCACCCAGATGCAGGCAAAGAAGCTGACGCATCTGAACATTGCCTTTGCCCCCGTGCAGGACGGAATCACCGTCCTGACCCTTTCTGACAATGAACTGTTCGAACTGGCCCGGATTCGCAGAGCAAATCCCGAACTGGCCATCCTGGTTTCCACCGGAGGCGGCGGAAACCAAGGACATGGCGAGGCTACCCGGACAGAAGCAGGACTGCACAGGCTGGTGCAGTCCACCATGGACATTGTAAGGCGCTATGGTCTTGACGGTATCGACTGTGACTGGGAATTCCCCGGCGACACGGGAATTCTGGCGGAAAAATACCAGCACACCGCCCTGTTCCGACTTTACCGCCAGCAGTTGGATGCACTGAGCCGGGAAACCGGCCGGAAAATGTGGCTGACCACCGCCGCCGGCAGCGGGCAGTGGTACCTGGACCGCACGGAAATCGCCCAGAGTCACCGATATCTGGACTTTATCAACCTGATGACCTACGATTCCAACACCGGTGTCAGCGTCACCGGCCACCATACCCATCTGTACGAACCGAAAGCCTGCCTGCGTCCCCAGAGCGCCGACTACAACATCCGGCTCATGGTCGGTGCCGGTGTTCCTGTGGAGAAAATCCTCATGGGTATTGCTTTTTACTCCCATCGCTGGGACTTTGTCCCGGATGTGGACCACGGTTTCTTTCAGGAAACCCATCACAACAACATCTTCGGACCCGATTACACAGAAATCGCTCTGCGCTACGAAAATAAAATGGGCTACACCAAATATTTTGACGAAGACGCCAAAGCGCCCTACCTGTTCAACGGCCAGACCTTTCTGACCTATGACGATCCGCTTTCCGTCAAATACAAATGCCAGTACGTCCGGGAGCATCATATGGCCGGTGTTTTCTACTGGGTGCACCACGCAGACCTGACCGACCAGCTGTTTCAGGCTGCGTATGATAATCTGTATCTGTAACCTTCACCCCGAACAAATCCGCATCCGCCGGCATTTTTCCGGCTATCCCCGGAGAAACCCGGCGGATGTGTATCGACGGGCGGCCTGTGCTGTGCTATAATATCTTTAAAATCTGCAAAATTACGGAAAGGGACTCCTTTTTATGGGATATACGATCAACAAGCCTCTCAACGTCGGTCTGCTGGCCCATGTGGATGCCGGAAAAACTACGCTGTCCGAGGCTCTGCTTTATGCCGCCGGTGTCCGCCGCACACCGGGACGGGTGGATCACGGAGACGCTTTTCTGGATACGCACGCACTGGAACGCCAGCGGGGAATCACTATTTTTTCCAAGCAGGCCATTCTGGAGTGGGGCGGCCGGAAAATCACGCTGGTTGACACGCCGGGACACGTGGATTTTTCCACAGAGGCAGAGCGGGTTATGCCCATTCTGGACTGCGCGGTACTGGTTATCAGCGGCACGGACGGCGTGCAGGCCCACACCCTGACCCTCTGGTCACTGCTGGAAACCTACCGCATCCCCGTCTTTCTGTTTATCAATAAGATGGATCTGACCGGTGCCGACCGGGAAAAGCTTCTCGAGCAGCTGCAGCAGCAGCAGCTTTCCGGAAGCTGTGTGGATTTTTCCGCATCCGACGATTCCATCCGGGAAAATGCGGCGCTCTGTGACGACGCACTGCTGGAAAGCTATCTGGAGACCGGAACGGTCACGGACGGCAATCTCCGTGGGCTGATTGCAGGGCGGAAGCTCTTCCCCTGCTGCTTCGGCTCCGGGCTGAAGCTTACCGGCATTGAAAATTTTCTCAATATTCTGACAAAATACGCCCCGGAACCGGCATATCCCCAGCAATTCGGTGCCCGGGTTTATAAAATTTCCCGGGACCCTCAGGGAAACCGGCTGAGCTGGATGAAAATCACCGGCGGTACGCTGCAGGTCCGGGATCAGATTCGTTATACCGACGGCAAGGGAAATCCCGTCGAAGAAAAGGCCGTACAGCTGCGCTGCTACTCCGGCGACAAGTTCACTGCCGCAGAAACCGTTGAAGCGGGAAGCCTGTGCGCGGTAACGGGGCTTTCAGGGACCTACGCCGGACAGGGCCTGGGATTTGAGCCCGCCGGTGCTCCCGCCGTTCTGCAGAGCATCATGACCTACCGGGTCTGCTGCGACGGCGATCCGGCGCTTCTGCTGCCGAAGCTGCGCCAGCTGGAGGAAGAAGACCCGCAGCTGTGCATTGTGTGGGACTCCCGGCTCAGGCAGATCCATCTGCGGATCATGGGCCGGGTCCAGCTGGAAATTTTCCGGAGTCTGGTCCGGGAGCGCTTCGGCATCGAGGTCCGGCTGGAAGATCCCCGGATTTTCTACAAGGAAACCATTGAAAACAGTGTCGAGGGCATCGGGCATTACGAGCCCCTGCGGCACTATGCCGAGGTGCACCTGCTGCTCGAGCCCCTCCCCCGGGGCAGCGGACTGGTGTTCGGCTCGTCCTGCTCTACGGATGTGCTGGATGCCAACTACCAGAATCTGGTTCTGACCCATCTGGCGGAGAAAACCCATCTGGGCGTACTCACCGGTGCCCCCATTACCGATATGAAAATCACCCTTCTGGTGGGCAGGGCCCACAACAAGCATACCGAAGGCGGTGACTTCCGTCAGGCAACCTACCGGGCTGTGCGCCAGGGCCTCATGCAGGCAAAATCTCTGCTGCTGGAGCCGTGGTACAGCTTTGTTCTGACCGTTCCGGCAGAGCAGATTGGAAGAGCCATTACCGACATCCGCGGGATGAGCGGAAAATTTGATATGCCGGAAGCAAAGGGCGATTTTTCCACGCTGCGCGGCATTCTGCCTGCACAGGAGCTGCGGGATTACGCCGATCAGGTGGCCTCCTACACACAGGGCCGGGGCCGTCTGCAGACCGCTTTTCACGGCTACGACGTCTGCCACAACGCAGAATCCGTCATTGAAGAAGCGGCCTATGACCCGCAGGCCGACACAGAAAATTCCCCGGACTCCGTTTTCTGCGCCCACGGAGCGGGTTTCCCCGTCAAATGGGACCGGGTCCCGGAATACATGCATCTGGAAAGCGGCCTGAAAAAGGAAACCTCGCCTGCCATCATCACCCGCAATCTGGCCATTGACGACAAGGAGCTGGAAGCCATCATGGAGCGGGAGTTCGGACCGGTCAAGCGCCCCCTGTACCGGGAACCGGCCAACCGTCCGGCAGAGGAAACCCTGACCATCCAGCCTCCCCGGCAGCAGTGCCTGATCGTGGACGGCTACAACATCATCTTTGCGTGGCCGGAGCTGGCAGACACCGCAAAATCCGACCTTTCCGCTGCCCGACGGCAGCTGTGTGACATTCTCAGCAGCTACGCAGGCTTCCGGAAAATCCGGCTGATTCTGGTTTTCGACGGCTACAAAGTGCCGGGAAACACCGGAACCAAAACTACATACCACAATATTTCCCTGGTTTATACCCGGGAAAATGAAACCGGTGACCGCTACATCGAATCGCTGCTGTCCCAGATTGGACGCAACTATAACGTCCGGGTCGCCACATCGGACTCTCTTGTGCAGCTGTCCTCTTTCCGCAGCGGCGGCCTGCGCATGTCGGCCCGGGAACTTCTGGAAGAAGTAGAGACAGCGAAAAAAGAAATGCGGAAACATTTCTGATTTTTCGCCGGATTTTCCCTTCATCTGCCTGTTTTTTCGCAAAAAACCGTTTTCAACGGGTTTTTAGGTGGAATCCCGGAATTTTTTCCTATTTTTCTGTATATATTTTACAACACCTACCGGTTCATCAGCAGGCATTGTGTGGCTTTCATACAAAAACAGCTGTTTTTTCCACACGGTTGCAATTTTATTTTGTGTATGTTATACTGTTTTTGTTAAAATGGTGCGTATATATCATGCGTATATTCATCATTTTCAGTCACACATCTGGAATGTTAGGGATGATTTTATGAGAATTGGACTGCTTGGATTCGGCACCGTCGGAAAAGGCGTTTACGAGTTGACCTCCGCCCGGGAGGATATGAAAGTCGTCCGGGTACTGTGCCGCAGGGATCTGGCTCTGCCGGATGCCCGTGTCACCCATGATTTTGAAGATATTCTGGCAGACGATTCCATTGACACCGTGGTGGAAGCCATCGGCGGACTGCATCCCGCCAGAGAATATGTCCGTGCCGCAATTCTGGCCGGAAAGAACATTGTCACTGCAAACAAGGCCATGGTCGCCGAGTTTTTTGACGAACTGTTGCCTTTGGCGGAAGCAAAAGGCGTGTTTTTCCGCTGCACTGCTTCCGTGGGCGGCGGAATTGGCTGGCTCAGTGAGCTTGAACGGGTGCGCCGCTGCGAAACCGTCCGTCAGGTGGGCGGTATTATGAACGGCACCTGCAACTACATCCTCGATGCCATGACCCGTCTGGGCATGACCTATGACGAGGCGCTGGCACAGGCCCAATCCCTTGGCTACGCCGAAGCCGATCCGACCACCGACGTGGACGGAATCGACACCTGGCACAAGCTGATTATCTCTTCCAACGTTGCTTTCGGAGTCAGTCTTGATATCTCCGAAATTCCCGCGGCAGGTATCCGCCGGATCACTGCCGCCGATGTGGAAAATTTCCGCAGCCACGGTTACGTGTGCAAGCTGATTTCCACAGGCAAAAATCAGGGCGGCACCTATTCCGCCTATGTCCAGCCTACGCTGTTCCCGCAGGGTGCTCCCGAGGCAGCTGTCCCCACCAATTACAACCTGATTACGCTGGTGGGCAACACCTCCGGACGTCAGAGTTTTCTGGGACAGGGTGCAGGCCGCTACCCTACTGCATACAATGTGGTGCAGGACTGTGCTGATTTTATCAGCGGACGGGGCTTCTACTGTCCCTGCGGTCCCCGTGTCCATGTTGAAAATACGGAACTGAGCCGCTTCTATGTCCGGGGCGACAGCGATGCATGGCTGGATGCCATTACACAGGAACACTGGGGGCAGGCCGCGGTAACCGAAGCTGTCTCCGTCGGTCAGATGCACACCTGGCTCAAGGCCCATCCCAACTGTTTCATTGCTGCCATTCCCACGGGAACCGGCATCTGAACCGTAAATCAAGTTTCAAGGTTCCCCGGACTCCGGGGATTGAAAAGAAGGAATCGAACTATGCTGAAAGTTACGAAATTCGGCGGCTCCTCCATGGCGGACGCCGGGCAGTACCGTAAGGTACGGGATATCATTCTGTCCGATCCCGAGCGCCGGGTCGTGGTGGTTTCCGCTGCAGGAAAACGCTGCAAAAATGATCACAAAATCACCGATCTTCTGTATCTGTGCTATGCGCATGTGCAGTACGGTGTGGAATGTGATCCTGTTTTTGAAATGATTTCCTCCCGCTATCTGTCCATCCGGGATGAGCTGAAACTGGATCTGCCTCTGGAGCAGGAATTTGCCGCGCTGAAGCAGCGTGTGGATGCAAAGGCTGTCACACAGGATGAGCTGGTCAGCCGGGGTGAATACTTCTCCGCCCGTCTGATGGCTGCCTATCTGGGCTACCACTTTGTGGATGCAGTGGAATGGGTCCGCTTCAACATGGACGGCACTGTGGATCAGGCCGCATCCTACGAAGCACTGCGACATGCATTCCGGGGCAAGGAAATCGTTACGCCCGGCTTCTACGGCCTCATGCCCGACGGACATATCCGCACCTTCTCCCGGGGCGGCAGCGACATCACCGGCGCTCTGGCTTCTGCCGCACTGCACGCCGAAGTGTATGAAAACTGGACAGACGTTTCCGGCATTCTGATGGCTGACCCCAGAATCGTTGACAATCCCGAATGCATTCCCGAGGTCACCTACGACGAGCTGCGGGAACTGAGCTATTCCGGTGCACAGGTTCTCCATGAAGGCACGATTTTCCCCGTACGCGAGAAAAACATCCCGGTCAACATCCGAAATACCAACGCTCCCGAGGAGCCCGGTACCATGATCCGGGAGAAGTTCGATACCGATTCCGACCCCAACCGGTTTATTACCGGCATCACCGGCAAGAAGGATTTTTCCATCATCTCCATGTCCAAGCGCGGCATGAGCAATCAGGTGGGCGTCCTGCGGCATATGCTCTCCATTCTGGAGCGGCACAACATTTCTGTTGACTACGCTCCCAGCGGGATCGACAATGTGTCCGTGGTCATGTCCACCGAAGCCGTGGCCAACAGCCTGTATGCAATTCTCGGCGAAATTCAGCAGGAAATCCAGCCGGATTCTCTGGATGTTTACGACCAGATTGCCGTGGTTGCCGCTGTGGGCCGCAAAATGGCCGAACGGCCTGGTATTTCCGGAAAGATCTTCGCAGCTCTGGGCGAAGCCGGCATCAACATCCGCATGATCAATCAGGGCCCCGATGAACTGAACATCATTTTTGGTGTCGATAACCGTGACTTCAGTGAAGCCATCCGTGTTCTCTACAACAGTTTTGCAAAATAAACGATAGGAGGCAATCCTCATGAAAACTTATACCGTAGCCATTCTCGGTGCCACCGGTGCCGTGGGCCGTGAAATGATCAAAATTCTGGAAGAGCGGAATTTCCCCGTAAAAACCCTGATTCCTCTGGCCAGCGCCAGAAGCGCAGGCAAAACCCTGAAATTCCGTGGAGAGGACATCACCATCCGGGAAGCCTGTGATGAGGCCTTTACCGGTGTAGACATTGTCCTCGGCGCTGCCGAAAACGACATTGCAAAGCGTTTTGCTCCTGCAATTGTCGCTGCAGGTGCAACGTTTGTTGACAATTCCTCCGCATTCCGTCTGGATCCGACAGTTCCCCTGATTGTGCCCGAGGTCAACCCCGAGGATGTGAAGAACCACAAGGGAATTATTTCCAACCCCAACTGCTCCACCATCATCGCCATCACCGCAGTCAATGCCCTCAACCAGATTGCTCCCATCCGCACCATGACAGCATCTACCTACCAGGCTGTTTCCGGTGCCGGTGCAGGCGGCCCCATTGAGCTGATGAACGAAGTGGAAGCCCTCAGCCAGGGCAAAACCTACGAGCCCAAGGTTTTCTCTCACCAGATTGCCTTCAACCTGATCCCCCAGATTGGCGGCGAGCAGTGCGACGGCTACACCAGCGAAGAGATGAAGATGCAGAATGAAGGCCGGAAGATCATGCATCTGCCGGAGCTGGCAGTTACCTGCACCTGCGTCCGTGTTCCCGTTGTGCGCAGCCACTCCATCTCCATTTCCTGCCACTTTGATGTTCCTGTCACTGTTGAGCAGGTTCGGGAACTGATTGCTAAGGCCCCCGGCTGCAAGCTGGTGGACGACCTGAACACCAAGTCCTACCCCATGCCTCTGGACACTTCCGATCAGGATCTTGTCTATGTAGGCCGGATCCGTCCCGACCTGACTGACAAGTGCGGCATCTGCCTGTGGTGCTGCGGCGACCAGGTCCGCAAGGGCGCTGCCACCAATGCCATCCAGATTGCAGAGCTTCTGGTACGCTGAGCCGAATAACCCCGGATTTTTCAATTCCCCCTGAACAGCTGCACGGCTGCACAGGGGGAATTTTCTGCATACAGGGCGAATTTCCCGCTCCGGTTGCTCTCACCGGCACGCAGGCAGCAAAAAAGCGGGACGCAGCATTTACTGCATCCCGCTGATCTGATTTTTTTACCGATTTTTGCCATACTGACTTTTTCCGTAAAAGAATGAGGGCTTCAGTCCAGATTGGCAAACAGCACATTGCGGATTCTGCGGGTCAGCTCGGTCATACCGCCATCCTTGCGCTGCATGGTCAGAAGCACGGTCACATCATTTTCCGGACTGTTGCAGAAATAGGTTCCCAGCCAGCCGTCCCAGCCGTATTCACCCTTCCAGCCACAGTATATGGCCTGTCCCTGCTCCACCAGATTGCGCATCAGGTTGCCGTAGTCAAATCCGCCCATGGAGCTTTTCCAGTTTTCATCCATTTCGCAGCCGTACAGCCTGCCATGGGTGAAAAACTCCACGGTCTTCGGGGAAAGAATCCGCTTTCCTTCGAAAGTTCCTCGCTGCAGCAGCATCTGCGCAAACCGGGCATAGTCGTCGATGGTGGAGTACAGACCTGCACCGCCGGACTCGAAAGGAGGATCGCTGGTGTAGTTGTCCAGGATTCCCAGGTCATGGGGCTGGTAGAATTTCAGGCCGCTGTCCGTCAGGCTGTAGGTGCTGGCAAGACGGTCCCGCTTCTCTGCGGGCACATAGAAAGCCGTTTCCGCCATTCCCAGCGGCGCAAAGAAATTCTGCTTCAGAAATTCGCCGAAGCGCATACCGGAGGCAGCTTCAATCACGGCACCCAGCACATCTGCGGAGGTGCCGTACATCCATTTTTCTCCCGGATGGAAGCACAGGCCGCATTGGGCCAGCTTTTCCGCCACCTGTCTTGTGGTCAGCGGAGCATTTCCCTCAGAACGCTCATACAGCTCCTCCATGACCCTGCCTACCTGCCGGCCCACAGGATCTTCTCCGGGATAGGGCAGGCCGGAGGTCATCGACAGCAGATCCCGTACCAGCAGCGCCCGGCGGGGCGTGGTCATGGTCCCGTTTTCCAGAACCTTCACATCCCGGAATGCCGGCAGCAGGTCTCCCACGGGCTGGGCAAGATCCAGGCATCCATCCTCCACCAGCTTCATTGCCGCAGCCCCGGTAACGGGCTTGGACATGGAGAACATCCGCACAATGGTGCTGCGCTCGTAAGGCTTTCGGTTTTCCACATCTGCAAAACCGGCCTGTGTATAAACTACCTCTTCTCCCCGGCGGATCACCAGAACATTGGCACCCGCAATTTTCTGCTCCGCAACCGCCTGCTCAAGCATGGTGCGGATTTTTGTCGTAAGATCAATCATTTTTTCTTCTCCCAGAGCTTTCGGTCAGGTGCCGGAAGCATTTTTGATTCCGGCAGGGCATCCCCCGCCGGAATCTACTATAGCAATGCACGACTGCTTTGTCAACGGCAGGTCCCGGAAAGAAACGCAGGCGGCACAGCAAATGCCGTACCGCCTGAACTGTTTACTTTTTCAGTCTCTTTGCGAACATGAGCAGATACAGCACCATGGACACTGCCACTGTAACGGCGCAGATTCCGATCATGATGTTTGCCGCTGTCATGGGGATTCCGGGGCACAGGAACAGGATGATCACCACGGTGTAGATCACCACAGTGTTGAGCTTGCCGAACCATTTGGCTCCGTCCACAACGTCCTTGCTGCAGATGACCTTCAGGCCCACAACGCTCATAATCAGTTCCTTGATGACGAACAGCACCACCAGCGGGATCATCAGCCGATATCGGGCAATCAGGCAGATGAGCATCGTCAGCTGTGTCAGCTTGTCAGCCACCGGATCGAGGATCTTTCCAAAATCCGAGACCATGTTGAATTTTCTTGCAATCCAGCCGTCTGCCACATCCGTCAGACCGGACAGCAGCACCACTGCCGTTGCCCAATAGACCTGATGGCGGCCCAGATACAGCCATGCGATTACGGGAATCAGAAGGATTCTCACCACGCTGAGCAGATTCGGAATTGTAAGGATCTGATCTTTCTTAAGTATTCTGTGCATAACCTGTTCCCTTTCTTAGGCATCCGGTACATCCCGCACAAAGCAGTGGATACACCGGCATGAGAACATCTTCGTGCCGGAGCGGATTCCGGATCTGTGAGTTTTTGCTGAAAAAAGGGGACGCCTTGCAGCGTCCCCTTTCTTACCTATGGATTATTCGTAGCTAACAGTGACGTTTTCAACAACAGGCGTTACAGCGGGATCGAAGGAGTTGTCAACGACCAGAGAGCCGTCAGCCATAGCGGCATACAGCTTGTCGTACTGCTCCTGAGTGAAGGTCTTGAACTGAGAAGTCTCCATGGGCAGGCCGATGCAGTCTTCTGCAGCGCCCAGGTACTGGCACTTGCCAGCATACTCCTCAGGCCATACATAGCCATTGTCCTTAGCAGCGTTCAGAGCCAGAACAACGGAGTTGGACAGAGCCTTCATAGCAGAGGTGATGATACGGGGAGACTCAACGGACTGGTCAACGTCAACGCCGATCATCAGGCCTTCGTTGGCATCAGCAGCAACCAGGCAGGACTTGTAGATACCGCCGCCGCAGGCAAATACCAGCTCGGTGCCGCCGACATACCAGGAGTCCATCTTGGTAACGATTTCGTCGGTTTCCCAGAAAGCGTTGGAGTACCAGTAGTTGATGTTGACGTCCTTCAGATTCAGCTCCTTGCAGGCAGCCTCAGCGCCCTGAATGAAGCCGTAACCGTAACGGACAACAGCGGGAACAGCAATGCCGCCCAGGAAGCCCAGGTTCTTGTAGCCTTCCACAACTGCAGCATAGCCAGCCAGATAACCGGCCTGCTCTTCCTTGTAGCAGATCAGAGCAACGTTTGCGGGAACTTCCTTGACATCCTTGCCCAGGTCACCTTCGGTAACGTCCAGAGCCAGGAACAGGACATCGGGGTTAGCCAGAGCGCACTGGTTGACAGCGGGTCCAAACAGGAAGCCAGCCATAGCAACGACCTTGTAGCCGTCAGCGATAGCCTGATTGATGGCAGCGATACGGTCCTGATCGGTATCACCGGCGGGCTTATAGTAGTTGCACTCAACGCCGTTAGCCTCGGAGAAGCGGGTTACGCCCTCGTAGGAATACTGGTTGAAGGAGTGATCATCGATGTTGCCTACGTCGGTAACAAATGCAACCTTGACAGCATCAGAAGCAGTCTTGGTAGCTTCAGTGGTGGCCTCACCGGTAACTTCGGTAGCAGCACCGGTTTCCTCAGTAGCGGGCTCGGTGGTTGTTTCATCACCGGGCTTCTGCTGGCAGCCGGCAAACAGGCAGCCAACCATAGCTACGGCCAGAAGGAGAGCAAGAATTCTCTTCATTTTGGAAAACCTCCATATTATTTTATTTCGGGGTATCAGAATACCCTGCCACATTATCTCACGCTTCGATCAAAAAATCAACAGAAATATTTTGTCTCTTCCATTTTTCGCAACATTTTCTTTACATTTTTTTGCATTTTTCTGCATCTTTCCAAAATCTGTAATCGCTGTGCAGACAAACATTCTTTTCACACGTTCATCTGTCGGGACAGGCCTCACTCCTGCATATATTCCCCGGCATTGAAGCTGAACGGAAGAAGCTCGGCAAGGGTCCGAAGCTGGTACTGTCCGTCCTTGCCCACGATATAGATTCTGAAATCATCTTTGCAGAATTCCCGCATGACCTGCCGGCAGACGCCGCAGGGCGGGAAAAAGCCTGAGATCACACCGTTTTTGCCGCCGCAGACGGCAATGGCCTGAAAATCCCGGTGCCCGTCGTAGACCGCCTTGAAAAAGGCAACCCGTTCGGCACAGACCGTAGGCCCGTAGGAAGCGTTCTCCACATTGCAGCCCTGGTATACCGTACCGTCGGCACACAGCAGCGCTGCGCCCACGCAGAACCCGGAGTAGGGTGCATAGGCCCGGCCCATCGCCTCCCGTGCAAGGGCCGTCAGCTCTTCCGGTTTCATAGGATCTCTCCGGCGAAGCTGCTGCCTGCGCATTCAAAGGGAACATCCAGCAGCTCTGCGGCAGTTGCTGCGATATCCGCGAAGGTCTTCCGGGTACCCAGGTTCACCGGTTTGACCTTTTTGCCCAGAATCAGCAGCGGCACATATTCTCTTGTGTGGTCAGTAGTGGCCTTGTAGGCAGGATCACAGCCGTGATCTGCCGTGATCATGACCACATCCTCGTCCCCAAGCTTCTGAAGGAAGCCGGGCAGCCAGCGATCGAATTCCGTCAGTGCGTTGGCATAGCCGTCAATATCTCTGCGGTGGCCGTAGAGCATATCAAAATCCACCAGATTGACAAAGCACAGGCCGTTGAAATCCTTTCCGGCGTAGTCCATGGTGTGGTCCATGCCGTCGGCGTTGGATTTGTTGAACACATGCTCGGTAATCCCCTGCCCTGCAAAAATATCAAAGATCTTGCCCACGGCAATGGTATCCTTTCCGGCAGCTCTGACAGCATCCAGCAGCGTTTCTCTGGGCGGTTCCAGGGAGAAGTCGTGCCGGTTTGCCGTGCGGGTGTAGTGCCCGCTGGTGCCCGTAAAGGGACGGGCGATCACCCGGCCCACACCGTGTTTGCCACGGAGAATCCTGCGGGCGATGCGGCAGTATTCATAAAGCTGTTCGGGCGGAACCACATCTTCATGTGCGGCAATCTGGAACACAGAGTCGGCGGAGGTGTAAACGATCAGATCCCCCGTCCGGACGTGCTCGTCGCCGTAAACATTGATGACCTCGGTTCCGGACCAGGGTGCATTGGCAAGCACGCCTCTTCCGGTTGCCTCCCGGAACGGTGCCAGAACCTCTTCAGGGAAGCCGTTGGGATAGGTCGGCAGCGGCTCGGAGGAGACAATGCCGGCGATTTCCCAATGGCCGATGGTAGTGTCCTTGCCCATAGAAGCTTCCTGCAGGCGGCAGAACGCACCGGCAGGGTGTTCTGCCCGGGCGATGCAGCTGACACCGTCAATGCAGCCCAGACCTGCCTGCTCCATATTGGGAATGGACAGTTTGGGAGAAGTTGCGCAGGAGCCGAGGGTATTGACCCCGATATCTCCGAATTTTTCAGAGTCGGGGCACTGGCCCACTCCGAAAGAATCCAATACAATCAAAAATACACGTTTCATAGGCAGTACCTCATACAAAAGCCAGCCCCGGTCACATCAGCATGCACACGTGGGGCATTTTTTCCCGGAAGGCATCCTCGGTTTCCTGGGACCACTGGAAGCAGAGTCCAAAATTCTGGGGATGCTTTCCCTCCCAGTACAGGTACAGGACAAGAATATCCCGGTCGCTCATTTTCTCACGGTATTCCCGTGTTGTGGCAACCACGGAGCGAATACGCTCTGCAGGAATCGTCAGTACAGGCTTTTTGCCCAGAAGAATCTGGAAATTCTTTTCCGTGACCCGGATTTTCTGAACAGATGCCAGCAGCGACAGAATTCCGATTCCCAGCGGGATCAGCAGCGCGATGGTAATAATAAAGGTTACAATCAGCAGGAAAATCGAATCATCCTGAAGCATGGCCAGGATATTGATGACAATCAGAAAGCCTGTGATGCAAACCAGAATCATCCCAAAGCTCCGGGGATATTTTCTCCGGTAGAATCTGGGAAAATCTTCATTATCTTTCTTATTTTCTTCTGAATACATTATAAAAATTGTTCCTTTCAGGGAGTGCCTTACTTTCCTTCCATAGCAACAGCCACATCCAGGGCCACCTTCATCATGGTAGTAAAGGAATTCTGCCGCTGCTCGGAGGTGGTCAGTTCTCCCGTGAGCACATGGTCGGAAATGGTGCAGATGCACAGGGCGCGCTTTCCGTAGCGGGCTGCATTCATGTACAGAGCTGCAGCCTCCATCTCCAGAGCCATGACACCCATTTTCTTCAGGCCGTACAGGCTGTCCAGGCCTTCGGGGACCATCTCATGGTCGCCGTAGAAGGCATCGGAAGAGTTGACGTTGCCCACATGGTACACTGCGCCGTTGGCCTCTGCGGCTCTGACGGCTTCCCGCAGCAGATCCCAGGAAGCGATGGGTGCAAAGGTTCCGGGCAGATGGTACTGTCTTGCCCAGGCAGAATCCGTGCAGGCACCCTGAGCAATCACCAGGTCGTACAGGTGGATGTTCTCCTGGATGGCACCGGCAGAACCCACGCGGATGATGTTCTCCACACCGTAGCCGTTAAACAGCTCATGGGAATAGATGCCGATGGCGGGCATACCCATGCCGGAAGCCATGACGGAAACCTTTACGCCCTGATAGGTTCCGGTATAGCCCTGGACACCCCGGACATTGTTGACCAGCACGGGATTTTCCAGGAAATTCTCGGCAATGAACTTGGAGCGGAGCGGATCACCGGGCATCAGCACAGTTTTGCCGAAATCACCGGGTTTTGCAGAAATGTGGGGGGTGGGAGTTGTTAACATAATTCTATTCCTCCTGTTATATTGATTGGGAAAAATCAGCCGCCTTCCGGCAGTTTCTGGGGGCCGGACCCCGGCACCGGATTTTTCCACACGGACAATTGCTGCCGGATTCGGAAATCCGAAACCGGCGGCTGAGAGATGGATCAGTAACTTCTGTTATCAGTAAGAGCCGTCTTCTGCGGCGGTGCGGCCGGCCTCAAGTGCCTTGGCGAGCTTGACGATCCGGGAGGTTCCCAGCCGGGAAGCACCCAGCTCAATAAACTTTGCCGCATCCTCCAGAGAGGAAATACCGCCGGCAGCCTTGATTTTCACATTGGGGCCGACGTGCTTTGCAAACAGCTCCACATCAGCAAAAGTTGCGCCGGCCTTGGAAAAACCGGTAGAGGTCTTGATATAGTCTGCGCCGGACTCGGTGACGACCTTGCACATGGCAATTTTCTCTTCTTCCGTCAGCAGGCAGGTTTCGATGATTACCTTCAGAAGCTTTCCCTTGCAGGCAGCCTTAATGGCAGCGATTTCATCCCGGACACAGTCGAACTTTCCGTCCCGGACCCAGCCCAGGTTGATGACCATATCCACCTCCTGCGCGCCGTTGTCCACGGCATCGGAGGCCATAAAGCACTTGGCGGCAGTGGTGTCATAGCCGTTGGGGAAGCCAATCACCGTGCAAACCGGAATTTTATCCCCCATGTATTCGCTGGCCTGGCGGACGTAGGAAGCAGGGATGCAGACAGATGCGGTATGATATTTCATGGCATCGTCGCAGATCTGCCGGATTTCGTCCCAGGTGGCTGTCTGGCTGAGAAGTGTGTGGTCGCATTTTGCGAGAATTTCAGAAATGTCCATATATTTGCTCCTTTTCTGATGGTGTGGGGCAGGGGCAGTGCTCATTTCTTGCCGTGAAGCTTAATGACCCTGTGCTCCCGGATGCCCCGGATGTAGCACTTGTGACACATGGCGATATAGCTGTCATTACCGCCCAGTACGACCTGAGCGCCTTCTGTAATGATGTGTCCGTCGCTGTCAATTCTGGCATTGACGGTAGCCTTTGCACCACAGTCACAGATGGTTTTGATCTCCTGAATGGTATCTGCAATCTCCATAAGCCGCAGACTGCCCGGAAACAGGTGGGTCTGGAAATCGGTGCGCAGACCGAAGCAGATTACAGGGATGTTCCAGTCATTGACAATGGACCGAAGCTGGTCGATCTGTTCTTCTGTCAGAAACTGGCACTCGTCCACGATGATGACATCGCACCGTCCTGCCCGGGTACTGCTGAACCGCCGGCAGATATCCTCCTGAGGGGAAATGACATCCACAACGGACTGCAGTCCGATGCGGCTGCGCAGGATCTGCTCTCCGTCGCGGACATCGGCGCTGGGCTTGATCAGCCATACCTTCAGATCGTTTTCCTCATAGTTATATTTGGTAATGAGTGCCTGGGCGGTTTTGCTTGAGCCCATGGCGCCATACTTGAAATACAGCTTGGCCATGAATAGGGGTTCCTCCTGCGTTTATCTGATACTTACAGCCCCGGAGGGCTACTCTTATTATGCGCTATAGAGGGGCAAAATTCAAGCTTTATTTTAGCTGAAACAGATATATATCACAAATACAGCCCCCTTTTTCCCCACTGTGTTTGGGATATTGCTCATAGAATTTTACATTTCCAAGCAATTCTTGTTGTAATTTCGTCAAACTTCAACTATAATATCCTTATCAGAAATCTGGAAACAGTAAGGGAGTGAATGTATGGCAGAATATGTAATCGAGATGCTGAACATTACCAAAAAATTCCCGGGAATTACAGCAAATGATAACGTCACACTTCAGCTGAAGAAAGGCGAAATTCATGCGCTGCTTGGTGAAAACGGCGCTGGTAAATCCACCCTCATGAGCGTGCTGTTCGGTCTCTATCAGGCAGAATCTGGCATAATCAAAAAAAATGGTGAAACGGTGCAGATCAACAACCCCAACGATGCAACCGCTCTGCACATCGGCATGGTGCACCAGCATTTCAAGCTGGTGGAGTGTTTTTCTGTGCTGGACAACATTATTCTGGGCGTGGAAGATACCAAAGGCGGTTTTCTTCAGAAGAAGCGCGCCCGCGAAAAGGTCGTGGCCCTCTCCGAGCGCTACGGTCTGAAAATCGACCCGGATGCAAAGGTATCGGATATTTCCGTCGGCATGCAGCAGCGTGTGGAAATTCTGAAGATGCTTTACAGGGACAACGAAATTCTGATTTTCGATGAGCCCACCGCCGTTCTGACGCCGCAGGAAATCGAAGAGCTGATGGACATCATGCGCGGCTTCAAGGCAGAGGGAAAGAGCATCCTGTTCATTACCCACAAGCTTACCGAAATCAAGGCCGTTGCCGACCGCTGCACCGTTCTGCGCAAGGGCAAATGCATCGGCACCGTTGATGTTGCCTCCACCTCCGTAGAGGAAATGTCCCGGATGATGGTCGGCCGCGATGTGCAGCTGAGTATTGAAAAGGAACCCGCTGTTCCCGGAAAGGTCATTCTGGACGTTCAGAATGTCACCGTTCCCTCCAAGCTCCATAAAAATAACGCCGTCCACGACGTTTCCTTCCAGGTCCATGCAGGCGAAATCGTCTGCCTCGCCGGTATCGAAGGCAACGGTCAGACGGAGTTCATCCACGCCCTTACCGGTCTGTGCAAGCAATCTGCCGGCCACATTACGCTGGATGGAAGCGACATTTCCCATGCCAGCATCCGGTCCCGGAGCAAGCTGGGCATGAGCCATATTCCCGAAGACCGCCACAAGCACGGTCTGATTCTCGACTACACCCTGGAGCAGAACATGGTTCTGCAGCGTTACTGGAATCCTGAATTCCAGAACCACGGCTTCATCCGCTTCGGTGCTGTCCGCGAATACTCCGACCGGCTGATTGAGCAGTACGATGTCCGCTCCGGTCAGGGCTCTGTTACCGTCTGCCGCAGCATGTCCGGCGGCAACCAGCAGAAAGCCATCGTCGCCCGTGAAATCGACAAGGCACACAAGCTTCTGGTAGCCGTCCAGCCCACCCGCGGCATGGATGTCGGTGCCATTGAGTATATCCACAGTCAGATTGTCAAGGAGCGGGATAATGGCGCTGCCGTTCTTCTGGTTTCCCTGGAGCTGGACGAAGTCATGAATCTGTCCGACCGGATTCTGGTTATGTACGAAGGCGAACTTGTCGGTGAATTCGATCCCAAAAAGGTCGATGTGCAGGAGCTGGGCCTGTATATGGCCGGTGCGAAAAAAATGGAGGTGAACAAGGCATGAAAAAAACCAAACCCGCAACCCCGCTGAGAGAAAAACCGGCTCTGGTGGGAATTTCCGCCTCCGTTCTTTCCATTCTGGTAGGCCTTCTGTTCGGTTTTCTGCTTCTTCTGATGCTCAATCCCAAAAATGCAGTTCCCGGCCTTGTCAACCTGCTGGTCACCGGCGTTTCCGATCCCGGCAACGTGCTGTATCGTGCAGCGCCTCTGGTCATGGTCGGTCTTTCCGTGGCATTTGCCTATAAGGTCGGCCTGTTCAACATCGGTGCCTCCGGCCAGTACACCATCGGTACTTTCCTGGCCCTGTTCTGTGCCATCACGCTGCAGATGCCCTGGTGGGTCTGCGTTCTGGCTGCAGCTCTGGGCGGTGCCATCTGGGGTGTGTTCCCCGGCCTGTTCAAGGCTCTGTTCAACGTCAACGAGGTCCTGACCTCCATCATGTTCAACTGGATTGCCATGAACCTGGTCAACCTGATCATTCCCAACGTCGGTGGTATGCTGGACTCCGACTTCGGTTCCACCGCATCCGACCGTACGGCACAGCTGGCTGTAGCCAACCCCGATGCAATTCTGCCCCGTCTGGGACTGGATAAGCTGTTTAACTATCCGTATATGAACATCGGCATCTTCCTTGCCATTATCATTGCCATCGTTGTCTGGGTGGTGCTGAACAAAACCACCTTCGGCTACGAGCTCAAGGCCTGCGGCAATAATCGCAACGCCTCCATCTACGCCGGCATCAGCGCAAAACGGAACATTGTCCTGTCCATGGTGATTTCCGGTGCCATGGCCGGTATCGGCGGCAGTCTGTTCTATCTTGCAGGCGGCAGCCAGTACACACTGGTCCAGCTGATTGAGGCTGCCGGCTTCGACGGCATCTCCGTGGCACTTCTGGCCAACTGCAACCCCGTGGGCTGTATTTTCTCTGCAATCTTCCTGAGTTACCTCCGCCTGGGCGGCAATGCGATGCAGTCTCAGGGCTTCGCAACCGAGGCTACTGAAATTGTAACATCCGTCATTGTTTATCTGGCTGCATTCTCTCTGCTGATCCGGATGTTCCTGACCGGTCAGCTCGGAAACAGGAAAAAGCACGATAAACACGTTAAAAAGGAGGGAACAGAATAATGAATGCAGGTACATGGGCAAGTATTATTAACCTGACAATCTGTTTTGCAATCCCACTGCTTCTGGTGGCATTGGGTGGTATGTATTCCGAGCGTTCCGGCGTCATCAACCTTGCTTTGGAAGGCATCATGATCATGGGTGCTCTGGCGGCCGCGCTGACTCTGCAGATGATGGACAAAGCCGGCTGGGGCAAGACCATTTTCTCGTCCCAGATGGGCGTTCTGCTGGCAGCGCTGATTGCCGGCATCGCCGGTATGCTCTTTTCCCTGCTGCTGGCCTTTGCAGCCATCAACCTGAAGGCTGACCAGACCATCGGCGGCACAGCTCTGAACCTGTTTGCACCTGCATTTGCAGTGGTTGTGGCATGGGCCATTCAGGGCCAGGGTGTTACGGACATTCCGCTTCCCACCTGGACCCGCCTTACTCCGGCTCAGCTGGGTATTGCCGGCAAAGTCAATGTAGATTTTCTGCCCTCTCTGTTCAAGAAATTCTACGTTACCATTCCGCTGGCCCTCGTTCTGTTCATCATTGCATGGATTGTCCTCTACCGGACACGGTTCGGTCTGCGGCTCCGTGCCTGCGGTGAGCATCCTCAGGCTGCCGATTCCGTTGGCATCAACGTCTACCGGATGCGGTATTCCGGCGTCATGATCTCCGGCTTTCTGGCCGGCGTGGGCGGCATCGCCTATGTTCTGGTGGTAGGTTCTTCCTTCTCCGCAAACGTAGGCGGCTATGGCTTCCTGGCTCTGGCTGTCATGATTTTCGGCAACTGGAAGCCCCTGCGGATTTTCGTGTGTGCCATTTTCTTTGCGCTGTTCAAGGTCATCGGTTCCTTCTACACCCTCATCCCCATTCTTCCCAACTTTGAGGGTGTCAAGCAGGTTTCCAACATCTACAACATGCTGCCCTACGTCATCACTATGATCGTGCTGATTGTCACATCCCGGAACTCTCAGGCTCCCAAGGCTGAGGGCATCCCCTACGACAAAGGCAGCCGCTGATCCGCTTTTCCCCCGGCTGTGTCCATAGGGCACCCCACAAAAAACAGCAGCCCCGGTATCCGGAACTATTCCGAATACCGGGGATTTTTGGTTGCAGCGTACTTTTCCCTCCGTGGTCAGAAAAAAACACCGGCTTTCCCTGCCTGATATCCGCCGCAGGAGCGTACCAGCTTCCGGGAACTTGTTCCTGACGATTGCACCGGTCATACACTATAGCGTATGGACAGCATGCCAAAAACGATGGTGCGGCATCAAATGACGGCGGAGTGAAGATTCTGATTGTTTAAGATGTTGACTTATCCGAATTGTTTTGCTATGATAAAGAAAATTGAATATTCAATTTAAACCGTTGAAGCGAAGATAAAGACAGTTATGCCTTCACAGAGAGTCTGCGATGCTGAGAGTCAGGCAAGAAACAGGTTGTCAAATGGATCGCTGAGGGCGCAGTCAAATATGAGAGATCATAGAGTATTCTGCGACGTGTTGGCATACGTCAGTTGTCGGGGATATGTTGGTATCCTGCTAAGCGCATAAGGCTGGGCCTTATGAATCAAGGTGGCACCGCGGATTGGTATTAGATTCGCCCTTGACAGAAGTATTGATCTGTCAGGGGTGTTTTTGTTTTACAGACTCCTTTGACAGAAACTGTGAAATTCAAAAGGAGTGTATCACCATGGAAAAAATTATTTTAACAGGAGACAGACCTACAGGAAGACTTCATTTGGGGCATTACGTCGGTTCGCTGAAGAGACGCGTCGCACTGCAGAACTCCGGGGAATACGAAAAAATTCTGATTATGATCGCCGATGCACAGGCATTGACGGATAATTTTGATAATCCAGAGAAAATTCGACAGAATATTATAGAAGTTGCCCTGGATTATTTGTCCGTTGGACTCGATCCTGCTGTTTCCACTTTGTTTATCCAGTCCCAGATCCCGGAATTGACGGAACTGACCTTTTACTATATGAACTTAGTCAGTGTATC
>RCNH01000149.1_pt1 | contig 33651 bp, 33 predicted proteins | sample 2041161 | NCBI WGS metagenome assembly RCNH01 (sample SAMN09708215, study PRJNA481090) | Feces metagenome, whole genome shotgun sequencing project. | biome: feces | host: Leptonychotes weddellii | place: Antarctica: Sion Island | collected 2010-03-01 | reverse complement strand
GTAAGCTGTCAATTTCTACAGCGATCAAAAGACCTATTTGCTTCATTTTCCTCTCCATTCTAAATTTTTCAAAATTCAAGTTGAGTATCTGTTAGGAATACTTTGATATATCTTACACTTTTCCTTCTCGATAGTATATCATACTCTGCTCAATTTACGAACCATTTTCAGGAGCCGTGTGCTTTCCTGCACTGAAAAGACTCTGGGGCAATCCCGAAGGACTACCCCAGAGCCTTATGTCTTCTGCAATACTTCCTTGTCTGGTGTACGCAAATGGCCCGCCCCTTTTTTTCGGAATCAATCCAGGTTGTAAATATCGCTGTACTTTTCTTCCAGGTACTGCGCAAAATATTCGGCATCAAATGCACCGCCGCAGGCATTCTGCACCAGCTGTGCCGGTTCCAGCTCACGGCCGTACTGCCAGATGCGCTCTTCCAGCCAGGCCTCGATGGGGGCCAGATTGCCGGCATCCAGCAGAGCATCCAGATCCAGAGTGCGGCGCATTTCACGAATCATCTGTGCGCCGTAAGCACTGCCCAGCGCATAGCTGGGGAAGTAGCCCAGATCGCCGCCGGCCCAGTGTACGTCCTGCAAACAGCCGCGGGCGTCATCGGGTACGTCCACGCCCAGATATTCCTTCATCTTTTCGTTCCAGGCGGCGGGCAGGTCCTTCACGGCAAGACTGCCGTCCAGCAGCTGCTTTTCCAGTTCGTAGCGCACCATCACATGCAGGCAGTAGGTCAGTTCATCGGCCTCGGTGCGGATCAGGCTGGGCTGTGCACGGTTCACGGCACAGTAGAATTCACGTTCGGTCACGCCGCTCAGCTGCTGCGGGAACAGCTCATTCAGCACCGGCCACAGGGTGTGTACAAAGCCCTTGCTGCGGCCGATGTAGTTTTCAAACAGACGGCTCTGGCTTTCGTGCACACCCATGGTGGAACCACCCGCCAGCACGGTGTACTTCAGGCGGTCGGCAATGTGCATCTCATACAGAGCGTGGCCGCTCTCATGCACTACGCTGTACAGATTGTTTGCCAGGTCCCGGGGGAAGTAATGGGTGGTAATGCGCACATCGCCCTTGTAAAACTCGGTGGTAAAGGGATGCTCGCTCTCTGCCAGCACGCAGTGGTCGGGGTCCACACCCATCAGGGCCATCACCCGGGCCGAAAGCTCCTTCTGCTGCTCCAGCGGCCATTCCTGATCCAGAAAATCGGTGCGGGGCTGGCAGGGGCTGGCTTCAATTTTTTTCAGCAGCGGAACAATGCGGCTGCGCAGCTTGGCAAAAAAGGCATCCAGCTGTTCCATAGATGCACCCCGCTCAAACTGATCCAGCCAGACATCATAGGGAGCCTTGTCCGGATCAAAATAGGCGGCCCAGCGCCGGCGGGTATCCACAATCTGTTCCAGATAAGGGGCAAACAGCGCAAAGTCGTTGGTGCGCTTTGCCTTGGTCCACACGCTCTGTGCCACGCCGGTCAGCTTGGCAAAGGCGGCGTATTCATCGGCGGGAATGCGGCTGATCTGGTCATAAAGACGCTGCAGCTCCCGTACCTCGGCGGCTTCCTGTACGGTCAGTTCGCCGCTGCGGGCCTCATTCAGCAGATTGGGCAGAGCAGGGTCCGACAGGATGGCGTGCACAGCACCGCTCAGCTCTTCCAGAGCTTCGCCCCGGCCTTCGCTGCTGCCTGCGGGCGCAATCGTGGCATCGTCGTACTCGATCACGTTCATGGCGTAGTTGTAGGCGTACAGCCGGTGTTGCAGGCCGCGCAGGGTGGTCATTGCCTGTGTCATAATGGGTCCTCCTTGTAAAGCGCAGATGCGCGTTGTTTTAAGCTGATCCTATTATACCACGGCCCGGCCCGATGCACACCGGGTTTTTACAGCTGCCGCCTTGCGAAGGCTGCCGAAGGTGGCGTATAATAAACAGGAATCCATCCCCATCACGCGGCTTTTTGCCGCAGAAGGAAGGCGCTTCATCCATGAAAAATCCGGAACGCTATGCGGGTTTGATTTTGCTTGTGGGTGTGCTGGGAAACAGCACATCCAGTTTGTTCAGCCGATATTCCCATGTTCCCAGTGCCACACTGGTTACACTGCGGATGGGCATTACTGCATTGCTGTTTTGTGCAGTGCTGCTGTGCTCCGGGCAGTGGCGGCAGCTCAAACAGATGACGCTGCGCCAGTTTGGCTGGTGTGCGCTGTCCGGCTGCGTGTTTGCACTGCATCTGGTGGTCAGCGTGGAAGCAATCCAGCACGTAAGCCTGGCGGCCAGCAATGTTCTGCTGTGCACCGAGGTGATCTTTGTGGCTCTGCTGGGTCTGCCTTTGGGTGATCGTCTGGACGGCGCAGGCTGGCTGCTGATTTTGGCAGCCTTTGGCGGCAGTGTTACGGTAGCGCTGGGCAGCGGCATCGGCGATGCGGGCCCCGCCCCATTGTACGGCTGCGGTATGGCGGTGCTGGGCTCGGCCCTGAGTGCGGTGTATACCCTGATTGGCCGGCAGCAGCGCAAAAGCGGCCTTTCCACTACCTGCTATACCTTTGTAGTATACGTGTGCTGCGCGGTGTCGGTGATTTTGCTGGATCTGATCGGCGGCACGCCGGTGCTGGCAAAAGAGCCGCAGGAATATGGTCTGGCCCTTGCCATGGCGGTGTTCTGCACCTTTTTGGGTCACAGTGTGTTCAGCTACAGCCTCAAGTTTCTGCCCTCGGCCCATGTGTCGGCAGCCAAGCTGCTGATTCCGGTGGTGGCCAGTCTTGCGGCAATTCCGCTTTTTCATGAGATTCCCAGCCCCCTGACCCTGGCGGGCTGTGCGGTGGTGCTGCTGGCAGTACTGGTTATTACGCTGCGGCAGGCATCTGCCGGCAAAACGAAACAACAGGAGGAACTGACTGAATGAATACAAAACTGGTTTTACTGGATGTGGACGGCACTTTGCTGCCCAAGGGCAAAACCGGCCCCTGGCCCCAGGTGATCCAGGCGGCCAAGGATCTGCAAAAGCGGGGAATCAAGGTGGCGGTGGCCACCGGGCGCGGTTTGCTGGCACTGCCCAAGGAAGTGCTGGGCAGCCTGAAGCCGGATTATCTGATCTGCTGCAATGGGGCCTGGCTGCTGGATAGCCAGCGTCAGACCGTGGACACAGATCCCATGACCCTGCAGGAGATGTACACGCTGGTGGACTGGTGCGAGGATTTTGATTATCCGCTGGCGTTTGTCTATCCGGATGGTTATTATGCCTATGTGGAATACGAAAAAATGTACGAATTCTACAATGGAATCGGCGGATTCCGGGGAATCGTGCTGGACGGCGAAGATCAGGATCGGCATCTGGATGGGATGCCCTTTGCAGCGTTCTGCATCATGCCGCCCGAGGGTGTGCAGGGCTTTCAGGAGAAATACGGTTATCAGGGCCTGCGCTTTATGGCGTACAGCAGTGATAAGTTTGATATCGGCCGGCCGGGCGTGGACAAGGCAGTGGCGCTGCACAGACTGATGGACCGGCTGGGCCTTGCGCCGGAAGAGGTTGCAGCCGTGGGCGACGGCCCCAACGATGCAAAGATGCTCAAGGTGGCAGGTCTGGGCGCAGCCATGGCCAGCGGCTCGCCGGATGCAATCGCCGCAGCGGATGTGGTGATTGACGATCACGGCCCCGAAGGCATGACGAACTTTCTGCGGGGGCTGGTATGAGCCTTGCACCGGTTTGGAGCCCCAATGCCCGGGCACTGATTCTGGGCAGCTGGCCCAGCCCGAAGAGCCGGGAGATGGCGTTTTATTACGGGCATCCGCAAAATCGCTTTTGGCCCCTGATGGCCCGCCTGACCGGGCGGCCGGTGCCGGACCGGCTGGACGTGCAGGCCAAAAAGGCCCTGATTCTGGAAAACGGGCTGGCGCTGTGGGATGTGCTGGAAAGCTGCACCATCACCGGCGCATCAGATGCTTCCATCCGGGACCCGGTGCCCAACGATCTGGCCGGCCTTTTTGCAAGCTGCCCGATTCAGGCGGTGTTCTGCAACGGGGCAGCTGCGGCTAAAATTTATAAAAAATATCAGCAGCCGGTTACCGGAATTCCGGCCCAAACCCTGCCCAGCACCAGCCCGGCCAATGCCGCCTGGAACATGGATCGTCTGGCGCAGGTCTGGGGCGAAGCGCTGGGACCGTGGCTTGGCTGAAATGACCGGAGCTTTTTTTCTGCAAAGGGCTGCACTGCCTTGCATTTTCAGGCGGCAGCGCTTACAATAAAGTCAATTATTGTGCGTAGAAGGATATCCGCATGATGGTAAGATCAAGCGTACAGGCCGCATAGGCCGCGCTTTTTTGAAAGGAAGGTATCACCATGGAAGAGAATATGACCCCCAGCCTGACTCTGGAACCGGAAGAAATGACCCCCAGCCTGACCCTTGATCCCGCCGCCGCCGAGGCAGCAGAAGAGGAAAAAGCAGCTCCGCCCAAGGCAGAGCCGGTAACGGTGGAGGACACTCCGCTGACGGCCGAAGAACAGAAAATCGTGGACGATTTTGCTGAAAAGATTGATGTAACCAATTCTTCCATGGTGCTGCAATATGGTTCTGCCAGTCAGAAAAAGATCAGCGATTTCAGTGAAGCCGCTCTTTCCAAGGTTCGCACCAAGGACATGGGCCAGGTAGGCGGCATGATTACCGAACTGGTTGGTGAGCTGCAGGGCTTTGCACCCGATGAGGAAAAGGAAAAGAAGGGCTTTTTCGGCCTGTTCAAGAAGGCCAGCAACGGCGTAGAGGAAATGAAAGCCAAGTACGCCAAGGTGGAAACCAATGTGGAGCGCATCGAGGGGATGCTGGAAGAGCATCAGGTTCAGCTGATGAAGGATATCGCCATGCTGGACAAAATGTACGAGCGCAACATGGTGTACTTTAAGGAACTGAGCATGTACATTCTGGCCGGCAAGAAAAAGCTGGCACAGGTGCGCGCCGGTGAACTGGCTCAGGCCACGGAAAAGGCCCGCGTGAGCGGTCTGCCCGAGGACGCTCAGGCAGCACGGGATCTGGCAGATATGTGCAACCGCTTTGAAAAGAAGCTGTATGATTTGCAGCTCACCCGCAACATCTCGCTGCAGATGGGCCCCCAGATCCGTTTGATTCAGAACAACGACACCATGATGGCAGAAAAGATCCAGACCAGCCTGATGAACACCATCCCGCTGTGGAAGAACCAGATGGTGCTCAGCCTGGGCCTGGCCCACAGCCGCGAAGCCATGGAGGCTCAGCGCGCCGTGAGCGATATGACCAACAACCTGCTGATGAAGAACGCAGAGATGCTCAAGATGGGTACCATCGAAACGGCCAAGGAGTCGGAGCGCGGTATTGTGGACATCCAGACCCTGCAAAAGACCAACCGCAGCCTGATCGAAACCCTGGACGAGCTGGCAAAGATTCAGTCCGAAGGCCGCACCAAGCGTGCCGAGGCCGAGCAGGAGCTGGGCCGCATTGAGGGCGAGCTGAAGCAGAAGCTGACGGAGCTGCGCTGATCCGGCAAAACAGGCCGGCTTTTCTGCGATCAACAGCGGCATACTCTGTGTGTGCCGGAAGTGGAGAGATTTGAATGAAAAAGAATCGGATTTCCCGCCTGGCGGCCGTGCTGCTGGCTGTGGTGCTGATGCTCACCCTGGCAGGCTGCGGCAGCAAAGGCGGCGATCTGCCCAGGCCCATTCAGAATACCGGCGTGGTAGACCAGGCTGATGTGCTCAGCGATGAGGCCGAGGCAAAGGTAAACCAGTATTCCGGCGCGCTGCAAAGCGCCAGCGGCGCACAGATCGGTGTGCTCACCGTGAGCGACATCGGCGGCGAAAAGCTGGGCAAATATGCGCAGAACGTATTCAATGCCTGGGGTATTGGCGATGCGAAAAAACAGAACGGCGTTTTGCTGGTGCTGGTCACCGGCAACGGCGGCGATTACTGGTGTGTGCAGGGCAAGGGCCTGAAAAAAGAACTGTCGTCCGAAACCATCGGCCAGCTGCTGTCCTCTTATCTGGAGCCGAGCTTTGCCGGCGGTGATTTCAGCGGCGGTGTCAGCGCCTTTGTGGAAGCTTTGGCGCAGAGTGTGGCATCCGCAGAGGGTGTCACACTGGACCTGGCGGTTCAGGGCAGCACTACCTTCCATCCGGAAGAGCACAGCGGCAGCAATGTTTCGCGCAAGCTGCTGATTCTGGGGGGCGTATTCCTGGTGCTGTGCGTGGTGCTGGTTTGTGCAGCACTGCTGAAAAAACCTGCCCCGAGCAAGGGCCGGCGGCCGGCAGCTTCCCGGCAGAGCCGCAGCCAGTCCCGTCCTGCGGCAGGCCGCAGCGGTGCACCCCGCGGCAGATCGGGCAGCAGTGCCGGACAAAAGAATGTGTATCATGCGCCCAGCACAGCCCGGACCCGTTCGTCCGGCAGCCGTCCGTCCGCGGGCAACGGGCGCAGCAGCCGGGGCCGTTCCTGAAAAGGGGAACACCTGCTTCCGTCTGAAAAATACCGCAGGGCGGTCTGCTCCTACCTGGGGCGGGCCGCCCTGCTGCTTATTTCAAAAACAGTTTTTGTGAAACCATAAGGAGGAAACGATCATGTATTTTTGGATGGCCCGAATGAGCCTTACCATGTACCTGATTTACGGTGCGGCTGCTCTGCTGCCGGTAATTGTGCTGATGCGCTACATCTACCGGCAGGATCGGCTGGAACCGGAACCCCGGTGGCTGCTGCGCTCGCTGCTGATAGGCGGCGTGATTTCGGCGCTGCCGGCCATTGTGCTGGAACAGCTGGTGGAGTCGGTGCTTGATCTGACCGTAAATCCCAGATCGCTGGCATATCCGATTCTGCGGGCCTTTTTGGTGGCTGCCGCAGTGGAAGAAGGGGTCAAGCTCTTTTTCCTGAAACGCCGCAGCTGGAACGAGCCGGATTTTAACTACTGGTTCGACGGTGTGGTGTATGCCGTGGCGGTTTCGCTGGGATTTGCCGGCATTGAAAACGTGCTGTATGTGTTCCGGGCCGGCCTGAAGGTTGCTGTGATGCGTGCGGTGCTCTCCGTTCCGGCCCATATGTGCTTTGGCGTGGTGATGGGCCTGCGCTACAGCCGTGCCCGGTTCTGGCAGGTGCAGGGCAGCCCGGCGCGCTCACGCCGCGCTTTGTGGGGCAGTTATCTGCTGCCGCTTATGCTGCACGGCGCCTTTGATGCCTGCCTGATGATTGGCACCGATACAACCATGCTGCTGTTTCTGGCACTGGTGGTGGGAATGTATCTGTGGGTCTGGCACAATGTGCGGACCAACGCAGCCATGGATCGGCCATTTGCAGAATAAAACAGGAGCGCCGGTGGAAGTTTTCCACCGGCGCTCCTGCCGTTTGTTGAAAAGTATGCCGTGCCTTTTAAAAAATCAAAGATTTTCTTCAGCCTTTCGGGCGGCAGCGGCAGCACGATGCGCCTGCGCGGCCCGGGCACTGAATTCGCATCCGCAGTAATCCTGACGATACAGCCCGTACTCGGCACTCAGCTCCAGACTGCGGCGGTAGCCGTCCCGCTTTTTAAATTCACTGGGCAGATGGTGCACGCCGTATTTTTCCGCCATTTCCTCGCCGATGGTGTTGATGCGAATGGCATCCTTGTGCGGGCTCAGCGAGAGGGTACTGCAAAACCACGGAATGTCGTGCTCGGCAGCATAGCGGGCGGCTTCCTCCAGCCGCATACGATAGCACAGCGTGCAGCGGTCACCGCGCTCGGGGTCGGATTCGTGCCCGGCGGCAATGGCGTAAAACTCCGCAGGATCATAGCGGCCTTCCACCAGCTGCACGGTGCTTTCACGGCCGCTGGCCTGCAAAAATTTGGCCAGCTCATCGCCCCGGCGGCGGTATTCCTCCGGCGGCCAGGTATTGGGATTATAGTAAAGAATCGTGATCCGGAAATGCTGCTCCAGCACCTCCAGCGTGCTGCTGCTGCAAGGGCCGCAGCAGGCGTGCAGCAGCAGTCTGGGCCGCTGATCGCCCAGATTGCGGATCACTTCATCCATTTGCTGTACATAGTTCGGTCGATTGGTCATGGTAGGGCCCCCTTTCCAACATGGTATTGTAGCACAGAACGGCGCGGGAGAACACCCCCCATCTGTATGTCGGGAAAGGCAGCCCCCTCAAAAAATGACAAAGCGTTAACAAAAAGTTAAAACATCCCGCAAACTTTGGCCATAACTGCACCGTATAATAAAACTGTAAAACAGAGGAACACCTCAAAGCCGCAGCAGCGGAATACCGCAGCCGTGGTCCCACTGTTCACCGCCCATGCCAGACCTTTAAAAAAGGTCGGGCGGAACAGACAACAGACAATCCCGACTTGCCGCCGGGTTGCAGATAGAAGGATCTGACGCCAAACAGATCCAACCAAAAATCGGAATAAAAGCCCCGGGGATGCACCTCCCTCGGGGCTTTTCCTTTGCACAGGGATATGGTACAATAAACCAGTATCAACCCAAAAGGGGGGAATTACCATGACCGACAGTAAAATTCAGCGCATCAATCAGCTGGCCCACAAGGCTAAGACGCAGGGGCTGACCCCGGCGGAGCAGCAGGAGCAGGCAGAGCTGCGCAAAGAGTATATCGCTGGCTTTCGCGCCAGCCTGCGCGCCCAGCTGGACAACACCGTGCTGGTGAACCCGGACGGCACCCGCCGCCCGCTGAAACCCAAGCAGTAAGCGAATGTTAGCGCCGGCCCGGCAAGGGCCGGCGCTTTTTGCAGCAAAAAGCGCCCTCACAGCCAGATGCTGTGAGGGCGCTTGTGCGTATTACAAAAAACAAGGCTCAGCGCTGCATCTCGCTCACCGGGCCGGTGGCCTGATGCTGACTGATGATGTGCAGAATTTCCTCCAGATCCGAGCTGGGCAGATCGCCGGGAATGGTGTTCTTTACGCTGCTGGTAGCGTTGCCGAACTCCAGTGCACGCTGAACATCGCCGCTGCTCAGCAGGCCATACAGAACGCCTGCAACATAGGCATCGCCGCTGCCGATGCGATCCACCACGTCGATGTCACGATAAGGCTCTTCGGTGTAGAAGCGGTCGGTCTTTGCGCAGTAGATGATGCTGGTAAAGGTGTGCTTTTTGGGGCTGATGACCGTGCGCTGGGTGGTGGCTACCACCTTTACGCCGTATTCGGTGCAGTAGCTCTTCATAATATCGTGCAGGTCGCCGGTTTTCTGGAACATCCGGCGGCTGGTCTCTTCGCTGACAAACAGCACGTCCACCAAAGGCAGCAGCGGCAAAATGGTATTGCGGGCTTCCTCCTCGCTCCAAAGGCCGGCGCGGTAGTTTACGTCAAAGCTGATGGCAGCCCCGCCCTCTTTAAAACGGCGGATGGCTTCCAGTGCCACCGTGCGGGTGTTGGGACACAGTGCCAGGGTAATGCCGCTGGTGTGGAACATCCGGGCCTTGGAATAGATGTTCGGATCAATTTCGTCCGCCGTGATGCGGGTCATACTGCTGCCGGCCCGGTCATATACAATGCTGGGCTTGCGGGGATGAGCACCGCTTTCGTAATAATAAAGACCCAAACGGGCACCGGGCTGATCGTCGTAGATCAGGCAGTCATCACTCACGCCCAAAAAGCGGGTGCGGTTTTTGATGTAGGTGCCCAGGGGATTGGCGGGCAGCTTGCTGATGATGCCGGTTCGCAGCCCTAACAGGGAAACACCGGAAGCAACGTTCAGTTCAGCACCGCCTGCCTTTTTCTCAAAGGCATCGCCACGGACTAAACGCTCACTCAGCGGGGGACTCAGGCGCAACATGATCTCGCCCAGGGTGATCAGATCGAATTCTTTACACACAGGGAAACACACTCCTTTTGCGGCTCAGCCGTAAAATTAAAAATCAAAACCATCATATCACATAATGCCGTATTTTACCAGCCGATTTCGGTGCTTTCCGTTGAAAGAATACCGCCCGTACAATCAGGATTTGTGCGCAGCCCCAAAAATGTGTGCGGACGATTGAAAACCGCCTTTTCGGATGCTATACTGCAAGGGCCGTTATATATGCGGCAGAACGAAACAGATCGGGAACCATATGTTCCCCCAAAATAAAGGAGAAAGCCTATGCGCTTTGTAAGTTGGAACGTAAATGGCCTGCGGGCTTGCCTGACCAAAGGCTTTGCTGAGAGTTTTGACAAGCTGAATGCGGATGTATTCTGCCTGCAGGAAACGAAAATGCAGCCCGGCCAGGCGGATTTTCACCCGGAAGGCTATGAGGAATATGTGTTCAGCGCCGAAAAAAAGGGATATTCCGGCACCGCCTGCTATACCCGGATTCATCCGCTGTCGGTGCGGCAGGGTCTGGGCATCCCCGAGTTTGACTGTGAGGGCCGCACCCTGACGCTGGAATTTGAGCAGTGCTGGCTGGTCAACGTGTATGTGCCCAATTCCCAGGATAAGCTGGCACGCATTGACTACCGTGTGCGCTGGGAGGATGCACTGCGCACCTACTTAAAGGAACTGGATGCCCAAAAGCCCGTGGTGCTGTGCGGCGATTTGAACATTGCCCGCACACCCATTGACCTGAAGAACCCCAAGGCCAACGACGGCGCAGCAGGCTACAGCCAGCCCGAGCGCGATAAACTGGAGGAGCTGCTGGCAGCCGGATTTACGGATTCCTTCCGGCATCTCTATCCGGATCTGGAGGGCGCATACAGCTGGTGGAGCTATCGCTTTAAGGCAAGAGAGCGGAACGCAGGCTGGCGCATTGATTATTTCCTGGTGAGTGACCGGGTCAAGCAGAACATCAAAGCCGCCGCCATCCATTCGGATGTTTTCGGCAGCGATCACTGTCCCATCAGCCTGGATCTGGAGCTGTAACGCTGTTCTTATGTGAAGAATTTGTAAAAAAGGCCGGAATTGCGTCAAAGCAGGTACCGTACCCTTGCAAGGAACCGATAAATCCCGTATGATAAACAGGTATGCCCCAGCAATCCGGCGGGGCGTTGATCGAGAGTTCTAGTGGAAACGGAGTATAATATGCTGACCAAGTACCTTTACGTCTTTTTTATTTCCATGGTTCCCATTGTGGAGCTGCGCGTTGCCATTCCCATCGGCATTGGCATGGGTCTGCCGGTGCTGCCCACCTACATCATTGCTGTAATCGGCAACATGGTGCCGGTGCCGTTTATCTTCTTCTTTGCCCGCAAGGTTCTGCTGTGGGGCCGTACCCTGCCCGGTGTGGGCGGTCTGTTCGAATGGATGTACCAGAAGGGTGAGCGCGGCGGCGAAAAGCTCAAGGCAAAGGCAGGCAAGGGCCTGTTCTGGGCGCTGCTGTTCTTTGTGGGCATTCCTCTGCCGGGTACCGGCGCATGGACCGGCACACTGGCTGCCAGCATCTTGGATATGGACTTTAAGTCCAGTGTTCTGGCTGCCATGGGCGGCGTGCTGCTGGCCGGTATTATCATGGGCGTGGGCAGCCTGGGCGTGTTCGGCGCTCTGGGTGCTGTTGCCGGCTGATTCAGCAGGAAAAGTTCTTGTGCGGCGGGGCGTTTGGCCCTGCCGCTTTTTGTATTTATAAAAAAATTTTTTACTGTTTGAAGAAAGCCGCCTTTTAGAACCGTATTATAGGCAGTGCACGAAATCATGGGAGAAAGGAGGGCGAAGGATCAGGTGACCAATGCGGAATTTACAGCAGTGGTACAGCAGTACCAGAAACTGGTATACACCGTTTGTTATCAGATGGTGCAGGATGCAGAAACAGCGCAGGATCTGGCACAGGAAACCTTCCTTTCCGCTTTCACCCACATTGATCGCTGTCCGCCGGAGTATTACAAGGCCTGGCTGGCAAAGATCGCGGCCAACAAAGCACGGGATCATCTGCGCAGCGCCTGGCACCGCAGGGTCAGCGCTCCCGGAGAGGACAACATGGCGCAGCTGCCGATGGATTCCGGACCGCCCGGCCTTTTGGGACCGGAAGAGCTTGCGGTGAGCGCCGACGAAGCCCAGGCAATTCGCCGGATGGTGCTGGAATTAAAGGAACCTTATTTACAGGTAGCCCGGCTTTGTTTTTTACAGGAACAAACCGTGGATCAGATTGCCCAGACCTTGCAGCGGCCCCGCAAGACGGTGTATACACAGCTGTATCGGGCAAGGCTGATTCTTCAGCAAAAGATTCAGGAAAGGAGAGAGGCTCAATGAGCGAACTGTTTCAGGAAGACGGCCATCTGACCGATTGGGGCCTGCAAGCTCTGGTGGATGAGCAGCTGGACGAAATGCAGCGGCTGGAAGCCTCGGAGCACCTGGCCTTTTGCGCCTGCTGCATGGACCGCTATCTGGATAAACTTACCGGCGATGTGCTTTTGGACCCGCCGCAGGATTTGCAGCTTCCGGTTGCAAGAGGGGTGCGGGGCAAACTGCTTTCGCAGAATGCCAGACGCTGGGCTACCGCAGCGGTGGCAGCGGCACTCAGCCTGACCTTGTGGGGAACAGGCGTATTCCAGTGGATTGCGCCGCCCCGCCCGGATGCGGCAGTTCGCCCCGGGCAGACACAGCAGGAACAGCCCTGGTGGATGAAGGAGCCCGACCAGACGCAGAAAAGTGAAATCGGCCTGACTGAGTGGTTCAGCTATGGCCTGAACAATGTATTCGGCGCTGTAAATCGCGCCTGTAATGATCTGGCCGGGGCCATGACGCCGCGGATGCCGGATCACACACAAGCTACACATGAACTGAGAGGAGAAATGACTCATGAAAAATAAATTCTGGACCGTTGTGTTTGCACTGTGCCCCGGTGCATCCCAAATGTATCAGGGCTATATGAAGCGGGGCCTCAGCCTGATTACGCTTTTCATGCTTAACGTTTTTGCAGCGTGTATTTTCCCGCTGGTGGCCGTGTTCCTGGCGGTAATTTATATGTATAACTTCTTCGATGCGCTCAATCTGCACAGCAGTCTGCGTGCAGGGATCGCTGTTCCGGATGACTACATTGTACATCTGGAACTGTTCAACGACATCGCCCTGCGCCGGCTGACGCTGAATCACAAACTGGCAGGCTGGGGTCTGGTGGCTCTGGGTGTGCTGGGTCTGTACGAAGCATTCCTGCACGGATTGATTGAAAACCTTTACTGGAACGACACGGGAAATGCCGTGCTGCGTGTATTGTACCAGTTCAGCAACAAACTGCCGGCACTGGTGGTGTGCATCGCGCTGGTTGTTCTGGGCCTGCGCCTTGTGCGCGGTCCCAAAGCGCATCAGGATGATCGCCGGATGCCTCCCGTACCCGGCGATGAGGATGAGGAATAACAGAAAGGAGTGCTGGCAATGACAGATTACGAACAGAATCTGCCCAATGAACAGGAAACTGCGCAGCAGGAATATGCCGCACCCGGCGAAACTGCCCCCAACGCGTCTGCCGTAACCCGCAGAAACCGGAAAAAGCAGGAGAACCGTCCCGTGCGCCGTGTGGGCACTGTGACCATGGGAATTGTACTGATTCTGGGCGGCTGCGTGGCACTGGCTGCCATGTTCGTGCCCAATCTGAACTGGGTTTTCCTGCTCAAGTTCAGCCCGCTCCTGCTGGTGCTGCTGGGTCTGGAGGTGCTTTGGTTCGGTGCACATCAGGGCAATGTGCGCATTAAATACGATTTTGTGAGCATGATTGTCTGCCTGTTCATGCTGGCCGGAAGTGTGGGCCTGAGCCTGGCCGCCCCGGTGTTTAACTACTATGTGAACAGCCAGAAGGTGGGCGATCGGCTGGCATGGGAGCTTCAGGAAAGTACCAGCCAGGTGCTCCGGCCGCTGGGCGTAACCAATGCCGAGTTTAGCTTTGACTTCGGTCTGGAAAGCATTGACCCAGACATGACGCCTCAGGACCTGAAGCCCGGTCAGCTGAGCCATGTAACCATTCAGATAGGCGGAGAATTTAAGGATAAGGCCGAATTTGCCCAGACAGCTGCCGATGTGCTGCACGCTCTGGATGCGCAGGGCCTGAAGCCCAGCGCGGTTCAAATGTTCGGCAAGGGCACAGCCCAGTACAGCAGATACACACTGTGGATGGGCGGCCGTTATGCGCTGGCTGCATTGCCGCAGGATCTGGAAGACGAAATCAGCTATGATGCCCCCGATGAGGAGCAGACTCAGATTCAGGAAGAAATGCCGGAGGACGGAGAGTCGGCAGAATCGGCAGAATCAGTAGTTGAAGAAGAGAATACGCTGTAAATACCGGATTTAAAAGGCACCCGCTTCAAGGCGGGTGCCTTTTCTGCTGTGTGCTGTCCTTGCCTGCCGGTGGCAGAACTGGTAAAATATAAAAGATTTGGCGCGCAAAGGAGAGAAAATGATATGGCATACCTGTTCGGTGTGGGTGTGATTCTGTGTCTGGGTCTGGCACCGGCTCGATGGTTTCATAAGCAATGGGAAGAAACACTGCCGATGGCAGTCTATCTGCTGATTCTGATTCTGTATGTCTGCGGTTTGGCGGGCAGCTTGCGGGTGGGTGTTTGGCTGATTCTGATACTGGCAGCCCTTTCGCTGCTTTTTTACCTGAAAAGCAGTGCCGGGCAGTGGAAAGCCTGTGTCCGGCAGCTGGCAACACCCGGCATTCTGGTGTTTGTGCTGGCGGCAGGTGCAGCGCTGGTGCTGCTGCGGGGCCGCTTGCTGACCCAATGGGATGAGTTCTCTCACTGGGGGCTGGTGGTGCGCAACATGATGGCCCTTGATCGCTTTGGCAATTTGCCGCAGGCCACCACCTATTTTAAGGGCTATCCGCCGGCCGCAGCTTTGCTGGAATATTTCTTTGCCCGTCTGGGCGGCGTGCCGCTGGCGGAATCCTATCTCTACCGGGCAATGGATCTGTGGCTGGCGGTGATGCTGGCAGCATCGCTGCGTCGCTTTGGGTGGAAGCAGTGGCCCGGAGTGCTGCTGCAAACAGGGCTTGCCGTGCTGGTGCCGTTTATCTTTTACGAAACCCCGTATGCCACGGTTTATGTGGACGCACTGCTGGGCGTTTTGTTTGCGTCCATTCTGTGGAGCTGGCTCACCCGGCAGGGCTCGGAAGAATTTGCCCTGCTGGAGCTGGGCCTTGGCCTGTGTGTGCTGTGTCTGGTAAAATCTGCGGGTGCCGGCCTTGCCATGTTCGCGCTTCTCATTGCAGCAGCAGAGCGTTTTTGGGTATGCCGTCGGCCGCTGCCCGGGACAATCAGGGGATGTGTTCTGCTGGCAGTGCCGCTGCTGGGCTGGCTGGTGGGCAAAATGTCCTGGGGAATGTATCTGCGGGCCACCGACACCGAGGGTGCGTGGGATACCTCCGGCCTCACGCTGGATGGCGTTCTGGGGCTGTTCCGACCGGAGGTGCCCGAGTATCGGGTGAGCACCGTGCAGGAATTTAAGCGGCAGCTGCTGCACCCGCTGGAGTCCGGGCTGATTCGCATTTCTCCCGCAGGCTGGGCCGTAGTGCTTGTGCTGGCAGGAATCTGCATCTGGCTGCTCTGCGCAAAGGCAAACCGCCGCCGCAATGCTGTGCTGTTCGGCGGCCTGAGTCTGAGCTTTTGTGTGTATACTCTGTCGCTGCTGTTGCTCTATCTTTTCACCTACAGCGAATATGAAGCCCGGCGGGTGGCATCCTTCCACCGTTATATGGGCACCTTCCTGCTGGGCTTTGCGCTGCTGGCAGTGCTGGCGCTGGTGGAATGCTCTGCATCTGGGCGAAAAGCAAGCTTGCTGGCCCCGGTGCTGGCTTTGGTGCTGGTAGTCCCGGCGGTTCCCGCTGCGCGGGCGGCACAGCTGCTGCACAGCCGGCAAATCACGGCGCAGAGTGTTGAAACCAGAGCACCTTTTGTGCAGGCCCTCAACGCACAGGCACGGCTGGATCAAGAAACGGATCGGGTTTATTTTATCTGCCAGAATTCCAACGGCTATGAGTATTGGGTCACCCGGTATAATATGACGCCGGTCCGGCTTCAGGATGCCGAGGGCTGGAGCCTTGGAGATGCCTACGACGAAGGGGATGTCTGGAGCAAGGCAATTTCTCCGGAACAGTGGCAGCAGCAATTACAGGAGCAGCAGTACACGTATGTGTATCTGTTCCGGCCGGACGAGCGCTTTGCACAGCAATACGGCAGCGTGTTCCTGAATCCGGAGCAGATTGCCGGGGGAAGGTTCTATCGGGTGGTGCCTCAGGCCGATGGTTCCGTAAAGCTGGATTGGGATCAGGCACTGACGGAAAGTACCGCAACCCCTTGAGAAAGGTCCTGTAATTCGATAAAATAAAAGGGTGCTCTTGCATAAAGGGCACCCTTTTCGATTGAAAGATTACGGCGGGGAGGACCACATCAATGCCCGAAGCATATACTCATCTGCGCTGCGCTCAGGCAGGGGCACAGCGAGCCCATATTCGTCCGCAGGACCCGGAAGCATTTGCGGCCGGCGCCAATGGCCCGGATATTTTTTTCTGCTATCGCTGCTGGCTGCCTGCTCAGCACCGGGGAGAGAATCTTCCGGCCCTTGCCGGCCGGCTGCATCAGGATTGCACCGGCAGCTTTCTGCTCCATTTGCTGGATGCTGCCAACACCCCGGCAAAGCGCAGCTACGTGCTGGGATATCTGACCCATTATGCAGTGGATACGGTGCTGCATCCTTATGTGGCGGCAGTAACCGCACCCGGTCAGGTGTACGGAGAAGAGGGCGGTCACGGCTATTTTGAAGGCGCAGTGGACAGCTGGCTGCATCAGCTGGATACCGGCGATGCAGCCGTATATGTACGGGATTGTTTACCCCGAATCACAGGCGCACGGCTGGCAGAGCTGGGTGTTTTGCTGCAAACAGCCCTGCGGGAAACCTACAATCTGGATGTGAGCCGTGAGGCTCTGGCGGATACCTTTCATCATACCTGGTATTGGCGCAGCATTTTTGTATCGCGTCTGCGCATTAAAAGAGGATTTTTCTGGCTGGTGGAGCCGCTGTTCGGCGGGCGCGGCCATATTACAGGCCATATGACGCCGGCACACCTGAAGGGCATGGATGCCGGCGATGCACAAAAGCTTCCCGATGTCTGGACCCATCCCTTCAGCGGCAGCACCATGCACTGTGATCTGCATCAGCTGCTGGAACAGGCCGAACAGCGCAGTGCGGCCTATCTGCTGGCGGCACAGGGTTACTGGCAGGGAAAGGTGGTGCGCAGCAAGCTGGAAGAGCTGCTGGGCAGCATGAATTATGAAACAGGGCTGGAAGATGAAGGCTCGCTGGGCAAAACAGAAAAATTACAAACTGTATAATTACGGAAAAATATAATAAACCCCTCTACGGATTTTTGCAGAGGGGTTTTCTCTTTATTGTCCGGGCCGAAAATGCCCGCAGATGCGCAGCAGCAAGGGGGTAAACGGTGCAAGCAGCAGCACAGCGCTCAGATTGAACAGGGTGTGGATGGCAGCGACCCCGGCACCGGATACTGCTGCCCCGGGCCGGATAAGACCAAGAGCGGATGCACATTGCCACAGGAACAAGCCAAGCGTACCCGCAAAGGCGTTAAACAGCAGATGAAACCGGGCACAGCACACACCGGCAGTGCCGCCGGTGGCCCGGGCAGCCGCCAGCGGGGTCAGACAGGCACCGAGATTTTGCCCCAGAATCAGCGGAACTGCCGCCCCCGCCTGCAAAAGCCCTGCTCCGGCCAGGGCTTGCAGCAAGCCCACCGCGGCACTGGAACTTTGCAGCATCACGCTGGACAGAGCGCCGAGAAAAAAGCCCCGCAGCGGGCCGAGATCTGCCGCCAGCAGAGCGGAAAAACGGGGGCTGCGGCCCAGGGGAGCTGCCGCTGCGCGTACACCATCCAGCCCGCTGAACAGCAGACCGAAGCCCAGCAGAACACGGCCCGCCTTTCCAATGGGCTTTTGAGGACAGAACAGGTTCAGCAGAGCACCCAGCAGGCAAAAGAACGGTGCCCAGAGTGCAGGGCCTGCCCCAAAACTGCCCAGAGCCAGCAGCTGCCCGGTGGCGGTTGTGCCGATATTGGCACCCAGAATAATCCCGGCGGCCCCGGTCAGCGGCAGCAGACCGCTGCCTGTCAGGGCAATCACCAGCAGGGATACGGCGCTGCTGCTCTGTACCAAAGCGGTAATCAGGGTTCCGGTCAGAATCGCCCGGGGCAGGGTGCAGACAGCCCGGCCCAGTGCGCTGCGCAACGGGCCGGCAGCGATGCTTTCCAGCCCGTTGGTCATCAGCTGCATTCCGTATAAAAACAGGCCGATGCCGCCCGCAAGATCCAGCCAATGCCGCAAGTCCATTTCAAAACGCCCCCTTCGGGGCATGGTATGCGCAGTACCTTGCGAAAAAGAACCCAATCGGTTCCGGACAGCAACAAAAAAGCGGGCAGAGAATTTTCTCTGCCCGCTTTCGGCATCTCAAAAGAAAAATACGGATGTTCCGCAACGCCGCAGATCCCGGCGTTTTACAGCAGGGTTTGTCCGTTCACGTCCAGGTGGAAGGTAAGCCCCAAAAATTCGGCTGCCTTGCGGCAAAGCAGCATCCGTTCCATAAAGATTTCAAAGTATTCCATCACCGGGCACAGCTGAGTATCAATGGTCAGAGTCAGCGTGATGGTTTTTGCTTCGGCATCCAGTACCAGATCGCTCTTCTCCACGGCGTAGTTGACCCGGTCGTGAATGTCAAAACGGATGGTATCGCGGCTGCGCACCCGGCTGCGGCGCACATCGCTTTTATCCGCCAGAATCAGGGCTGCCGCCACCGCATTTACCGGAAAAGCAGTGCCTTCGTCGTGGTTGCCGATGGCAGTGGCCACCTGTGCAATATCTTCCGGGGGCATCCCCATTTTATCCAGAATGTGAAAGGCCATAACGGCACCGCTCTGAGCGTGGTCAATCCGGTTCATCAGATTGCCGATGTCATGCATATATCCGGCAATGCGGGCCAGCTCAACCTGCCGTTCATCGGTGCCCAGTGCCAGCAGAATCCGGCTGGCAGTGTCGGCACAGCGGGTCACGTGTGCAAACGAGTGTTCGGTAAATCCAAGCGCAAGCAGGGATGCATCCGCCTGACGGATGTAGGTGTTGATTTCCGGATTATTCTTTACGTCCTGATAGGTTACGGTATGCATAAAGGCACCTCCTGTTAAATGCCGACAAAATCGGGTTTTTCCTATCATACCACGCAAAGGGCGGCTGTGCAAAAGTGTGTGCGCAAAAAGCTGTGCCTGTGGTACAATAAAAGAAAAAGGGGGATGTACATGACCGAAGAGCGCTATCACGCGGTGGGAACCTGGTTCCGGGCGCGTCCCGGAGCACTGGCTGTGCTGACTGCTGCCAATAAAATTCTGCCCATGGTGGATTATCTGTTCTATCTGGGGGCGCTGGTGCTGCTTGCCGTCAGCAGGGACGGCCGCTTCTGGCGGGTACTGGTGGTTCCTGCGGCGGTGTTCGCGGGCGGAACAGTGCTGCGGGCGGTTCTCAATTTTCCCCGCCCTTATCAGGTGTATCATGCTGCACCTTTAACGCCCAAGGATCGGGCGGGTCAGTCGTTTCCCAGCCGGCACCTGTTCAGTGCGGCAGTGCTGGCGGTTTGCGGGTTCTGGCTCTGGCCTCCCATGGGCTGGGTGCTCACGGCGGTCACTCTGCTTCTGGCACCGGCCCGGGTGCTGGCCGGCGTGCATTTTGTGCGGGATGTTGCCGCCGGTGCTGTACTGGGCGCATTGCTGGGCTGGCTGGGCTTCTTTGTATTGTAATAACAAAAAGGCGGCGTGACCTTTCCGGGTCACGCCGCCTTTTGCTTCTTGTAAAAAATCAGCTGTCTGCTTCGGGCATGATGCGCACAAGCATACTCAAAATACGGTTGTCGTCCATTTCCTCCACGGTCACGTGAAGATTGTCAAAGTCGAAGCTTTCACCGGGGGCAGGAATATGCTCCAGGCACTCCAGCGCCCAGCCAGCAGCGCTGGAAAAATCACTGTCGAAGCCCTTCTTCTTAAAGCCGATGGCTTCAAACAGATCATAGATGTTCACATCTGCGTCCACACGGTACAGATCATCACCGATCTGGGTAACCGGGGTTTCCACTTCGTCGGTTTCGTCAAAGATTTCGCCCACCAGCTCTTCCAGCACGTCCTCCATGGTCACAAGACCCAGAGTTCCGCCATAGTCATCGGTGACCACGGCCATCTGCTGGTTGCTGCGGCGGAATTCGGCAAGCAGATCGTTGATCCGCTTGGTGCGGTACACAAAGGGAATGGAACGGCACAGCTCACGCACACAGATGGGCCGGCCGGTGGCCAGACAGTCGAACAGGTCGCGGGTGTGCAGCATACCCAGAATATGGTCGATGCTGCCGGTATACACCGGAATGCGGGTGTGATTGCTGGTGCGGCACACCTCAATGATGTCAGCCACAGGGGCATCGGCATCCACAGCGATCATGTCCACACGGGGAACAAGAATTTCCTGTACGGTGATGTCATCAAATTCGATTACACTTTGAATAATATCGGTTTCCTGGCTGCTCAGCACGCCTTCTTCCTCAACCGTGTCGATGATGGTTTTCAGATCATCCTCGGTCACGCTGGGCTGCTGGCCCTGCTTGCGGCTGAAAATGCGGGTCAGGCCCACAAAGAAAAAGGCAAACGGGGTCAACACAGTTTTGATGAAGGAGAGAGGTCCGATCACCATGTAACAGACCTTTTCGGGGTTCAGCTTGGCGTAGCTCTTGGGCAGAATTTCGCCGCAGATCAGCACAGCCAGCGTTACCACCACGGTGGAAACGGTGGGGCCGTATGCGGGGCCGACCAGTGCAATGGCCAGCACGGTGGCCAGCGAGGATGCGGTCAGGTTGACCACGTTGTTGCCAATCAGAATGGTGGACAGGGTTCTGTCGTAGTCATCAATAATGCCCAAAATGGCGCGGGCTTTTTCATCGCCATCCTCCATGCGGGCTTTCAGACGCATACGGTTTACCGAGGTAATGGCGGTCTCACTGGCAGAGAAAAACGCCGAACAGAAGAGCAGAAACACTAGAGCCAGATAGGTACTAGGGCCAGGGTTATCCAAAAATAATCACGAATCCTTTCTTTCATTGAAAATGGTCCCCAAATGGGGCGGCGGAACCCGTTTTTCAGGGCCCCTGCCAATATATACAGCCTTGAATATACCAGATATGAAATAAAAATACAATGACTAAACTATTAAAAAAGAAAAGACAAGGTGAAAGTGACAATTTGAGGGCCGTCTGTCGGATGGTTTTGTACAACGGGTAGAAAACAAAAAACTTTGTGGAATTATTCACAAAGAAGCATGAATCCATGGTATAATAGGAAACATAAGGCATGGGCTAATGGCAAAACGGCCCATCCTTTGCACGCAAATCTAACAAAAAAGACGATTCAGAACAGGCTTTTGGGAAACGGAGATTTTGCATTATGATGAAACAAATTGACATCCACACACTCAGTGATGTACAGAAGGTGGCCAATGCTGCGGCCATCTGTCTGGATGATATCGGCGTGCATGATGCACGCGGCGCCATTGCCGATGCCAAGAGCATCCTGGGCCTGATGAGCCTGGATTATTCGGCTCCGGTGCACGTGGTAAGTGAGAATGAAAAGGAACTGGAACGCGTGGTGCACGCACTGCATCAGAACTAAGCTGCATCCCTGCGGCTGACAGAGAGAGCATTCGGAACACCGGGTGCTCTCTTTTTTGCGTAAAAAGTGAAATTTGACTGGATGCGTTGTTTTCTTAAGAAAAGGGTGATAAACTAAAAGATCGCAGAAGGGTGTAATAATGAATGGTGCACCCGCGAGATATGGGAGAAAAAGCTATGCTCAAAAAGATAAAAGTACCGCAGGAACCTCTGTTCAGCAATCAGGACCTGCGGCGGTTGATCCTGCCGCTGATGATCGAGCAGCTGCTGATGATGACGGTGGGTATGGCAGATACAGTTATGGTGACCAGTGCAGGCGAAGCCGTGGTGAGCGGCGTTTCGCTGGTGGACAGCATCAATATGCTCATCATCCAGGTGTTTTCGGCACTTTCCACCGGCGGTGCAGTGGTGGTCAGCCAGTATTTGGGCCGCAGAGAGCGGGATCACGCCCAGCAGGCGGCAGCGCAGCTGATGTATGCCATGATTGCGTTGTCGGTGGGCCTGGCTGCGGTGGCGCTGGTGCTGCGTCAGCATATTCTTACCCTGATTTTCGGCCGGGTCGAGCAGGATGTGATGGACAGCGCTCTGGTGTATTTTCTGATTACGGCTGCAGCGTATCCCATGATGGCAGTTTATAATGCAGGCGCGGCGCTGTTCCGGGCCCACGGCAACAGCCGCGTGTCCATGTGGTGTACCTTGATTATCAACATCATCAATATCGGTGTGAATGCCATTGCAATCTATGGCTTCCATATGGGCGCTGCGGGCGCAGGCCTGGGCACACTGGTGTCCCGTATAGCGGCAGCGGTGATTATTATGGTTCTGCTGCGCAGTTCCGGCAGCGGTGTGCAGATGCAGCCGCTGTGGCCCATCCGCGTAAAGGGCCATATGGTGCGCAGCATTCTGAGCGTGGGTGTTCCCAACGGTCTGGAAAACGGAATGTTCCATGTGGGCAAGCTGCTGGTGCTGAACCTGATCACCAGCTTCGGCACAGCCGCTGTGGCGGCAAATGCCATTGGCAACAGTATTTCCAGCGTGACCACCGTGCCGGGTATTACCGTGGGTCTTGCCATGATTACGGTGATCGGGCGGTGCATGGGTGCCCAGGAAATTGAGCAGGCCCGGTATTATGTCCGTAAGCTTATGACACTGAGCTGTACCTGGATGGCCGCCATGGCTGCCATTCTGTTCTTTGGCAGCCCCTTCCTTGTCACTCTGTTCGACCTGAGCCCGGAAGCGCAGACTATGGCGGTGGATGCTCTGCGCATCTGCGCAGTCGGTGATGTGATGATGTGGCCGCTGGCCTTTACACTGCCCAATGCACTGCGCGCTGCGGGCGATACCATGTATACAATGATTGTGTCGCAGGCCAGTATGTTCGTGTGCCGTGTTGCGTGCAGCTATCTGTTTGCGTGCAGCTGGGGCCTGGGTCTGGGCCTTGCGGGCGTCTGGGCTGCCATGGTGGCAGACTGGGTTGTGCGCACCGTATTCTTCCTGATCCGCTATAAGCGCGGCCGCTGGCAGAGCCGTCAGGTGCTGCGATAAGGGAATTATGTAAAGATGTATAGCAGTAGTCTGGAATCAGTTTCCAGGCTGCTGCTTTTTATCAAGCTTGAATAGAGAATGTTTGTGTGATAATATCGAATTGTATAAAAATGAAGGGGCGAGGAATATAATGCAGATGCCAGAAGTGCACTACCAAACAGTACAAGATGCGGTATATACCATGTTGAAAAAAGAAATTATGACAATGCGGTTGGTTCCGGGTACTGTTATGAGCACGCAGGAGATGGCAACACGGTTAAATGTAAGCAGGACCCCTGTACGAGAATCTTTCCTGAAACTGCAGGAAGAAAGCTTGGTAGAAGTTACAGCACAACGCAAAACAAGAGTATCACGAATTGATCCTAAACGCGTGGAAGAGGAGCGTTTTATACGCGAGAGCTTGGAGATAGCTGTAATAGACCCCTTTTTGAAGTATTGTACCAAGCGTGATTTTGAAGTGTTAAGAGATTACATTGCAGAACAGCGGGAATGCTGCTCAAAAGAACGTGCAGTGCAGTTCGTTGAACTGGATAATAAGATGCACCGATATATTTTTGAAGTAGCAGGGCAAGGGTTGGCCTGGAATACATTATCCAATGTAAGCAGTCATGATGGTCGAATTCGGGTGCTGACGAGTGAAAATACTGATACTATGCGTGGTGTGGTTTCACAGCATGAAAAATTAATTCAGCTGTTGGAGCAAAAAGAGGCCCAAAAGGCGAAACAAGAAGTTACATGCCATGTACGTAAAATTCAGCAGGAAATCGGAGCACTGGAGGAGAAATATCCGAATTACTTTACAAGTGATGATTGTGGATTGAATATATTGAGTTGGATTTGAAAACTGAAATTTGAAAAAGCTCAGCCAGGCGGCTGAGCTTTTTCTTTTGGAAAGACTACAACAGAAGAGAACAATATATATAAATAAATTTTTGTATAACAAAAATCGTGGAATAAAGAGGGAAAATACAAAAACGGGCACACGAGGCGAAAAAAATGGAAATAACCGTCATTATAGACAATAATTATCTATATAAAATAGATATTTAGCAGTATTGACCGTAACATGATAACATGTTAATATAAAGCCAAACAAAGAACAAAAAAGAAATTGTATTTATTTATAAAGTTTTTTGGGCTTATATGGGACTGATTGTGCAAAAACAGTAATCGAGCCAAAGGGCGACTATCCAATGGCTGAATTTTATTCGTGACACAGTCGACTGTGTCTAACAGAAAGGAGAACAACATGAAACTGAAAAAACTGGTTGCAGGAGTGCTGGGAGGCGTAATGCTATCCACACTGGTAGCTTGTGGGGGACAGCCTGCGCCTCAATCCACGGCCTCGTCTGAGAAAGATAAGGGAGAAGGCTATGTGATTGGTTTTACCAATTCTTACAATGGTAACACCTATCGTCAGGCGATGGAGGGATATCTGAAGAAAACCGCGGAAGAACTTAAAGCAAGCGGTGAGGTAAGCGAACTGATTATTGCTGAGGCAAATCAGAACAACAGTACACAGGTACAGCAGATTGAAAACTTTATCCTGCAGGGCGTAGATGCAATTATTATTGACCCGGGTTCTGCAACAGCGTTGAATGGTGCAATTCAGGAAGCTTCTGATGCAGGGATTCCTTGCATCATCATTAATGATGGCCCTGTGAGCTCTGATGCAGAATTGTGCTATCAAATTAATTTTGATACAGTAGAGCAGATGCGCTTTTTGTCTGATTACGTGTTTAAAACTATCGGCGGTAAAGGTAATGTCATCGAATTGCGCGGCACTGCCGGTAGCGAGTTCGACAATACGGCCCATGCAGGTGTGGTGAAAGCGCTGGAGAGCTATCCGGATATCAACATCGTGGCAGAGGTATACACGGATTGGACTGGGTCCAAAGCGCAGTCTGAACTGGCCAGTGTGCTCCCCACTTTGAATGAAAAAGTAGATGCAATTGTTACCCAGGGAGGTGACTCGTATGCTTCTGTACAGGCATTTCAGACCGCAGGGCTCGAGCTTCCCGTCATTGGTGGAGACAATCGCGGATATTTTCTGAAATGGTGGGCAAATGAAGCTCCGGAAGGCTATGATACCATTTCGGTATCTTCTAATCCGTGGGACGGCGCAACTGGACTGTATGTTGCAGTGGACATTTTGAACGGAATGGATGTACCTAAGGTTATGACTCACCCCTTTGGTGTGATAACAAAAGATGAGGTTAAGGATTACGCTGATGTAGCGGATGAAGATATTTGTGCACCGACTTATGATCGCGATTGGGTAAGAGAGAACCTGTACAAATAAAAATAAGATTCCGAAGGGCTGCTGTGCTCCAACAGTAAGGGCCCTTCGGGATTTCTGCGTGAATCAGACAGTGTGTGCACAGCAAAAGAGCTGGCGCATTATTAAGATGCGATCTTTCCGTTATACTGAGAAGGCACTCGACACGGAGGATCGCATCTTTTTTATAAAAAATCCCGACAAAACAGTTTGCTGATACAGCAAAAACAAAATGGAGAGATCAAAATGGAAAATCAGGAATTTGTCAAGGCCGTTGAAAATATCCGAGATCATGCCAGCGTGGTTGATCTCTCATACACGATGGAACCCAATATGCCGTTTTGGCCTACACAGCCCCAATACAGTGCCTCGGTAGTCGAAACATATGAAGAAGGAGGCGAATCCTTCCATCAGGAAATTCACATTTCTGAGCATACAGGAACGCATATGGATGCCCCCAAGCATTTCATTCCCGGTTCCTGTTCGGTGGATCGGCTGAATCCAACAACAGTAATGGGGCGTGGTGTGACTTTGCATGCCGAAAATATTCCGCCGCGCGGTTTGTTGGATGTGGAGCAGATCATCACCTTTGAGAGAGAACATGGTCCTATTCTGGCAGGAGACATTGTAATGATCCGATTCGGCTGGGATGATAGATACGCAATTCTGCCGGAAGATAAAGGCTTTTTAAGAGATTGGCCTGGCTTGTCAGATCGGGCAGCACAGTATCTGGCGGACAAAAAAGTTGCAGCGGTAGGATGCGATACACTGGCATTGGATGCATTTGAGTGCAGCCAATTTGTCAGCCATCAGATCCTGCTTGGAGCCGGTATTCCAATTATTGAAAATATCTGTAACCTGCAGCAGCTTCCGCCGTTTTGTGCAGTGATTGGTCTTTGGAATAAATTCAAAGACGGCTCGGGGTCCCCAATTCGGTTGCTGGCACTTCTGTGACAGATAAGTAAATGAGAGGGTGTGAATCCGTGAAACACAGCGAAAACCAAACACCGTATATGGAATTAAAAAACATCAATCGCTTTTTCGGTATCACAAAAGCGTTGGAACAGGTGAATTTGCAAATTTATGCCGGAGAAGTAATTGGTTTGGTTGGTCCCAATGGTGCAGGAAAGTCGACCATGATGAAGATCCTTACTGGAGTGCTGCCGCCTACAGCGGGAACGATCGTCATTCAGGGCAAGGAACAGGAAAAATACACAACGAAAATGTCGAAAGACGCAGGAATTGCCTGTGCCTATCAGGATCTGTCCCTGTGCACCAACTTAAGTGTATACGAAAACTTTGCAATGTTGAGCGCTGAGCATACGCTTTTCAGCAAGGCAGGGTGGCGTAAAAAGGCACAGTTGGATGCCAAAGCTTTGTTGGAACAGTACTTTCCGGGCAATGAGATCGACGTTCAGGCGCCGGTGGAAAAGCTGTCGCTGGCAGAACGTCAAATTGTAGAAATCTGTAAAACACTGAAAACGGATAATCTTCGATTGCTGATCTTGGATGAACCAACCTCGGCATTGTCCAGCGACAAAGCCAAGCAGCTGCATGCAGTTGTACGCGAATTAAGTGAAAAAGGCGTAGCTGTTATCTATATTTCTCATAAGCTGGATGAGATCCGCCTTGTGTCAGATCGAATTCTCTTGCTGCGCAACGGCAAGAATGCGGGCGAATGCGATCCTAAGCAGATAAGCACGCAGGAACTTATCGGTATGATGGGCGGTGAGCTTACCCACAAACAGGAGAAAGTACAACCCGAAAATCAAGCGACTGCTACGGGTGAGCGGTTGGTCGAAACAACAGGGCTTGATGGTAAACAGCTGCGTCATGTGGATATGCATGTGAGCAGAGGCGAAATAGTCGGTATTTCGGGACTGGTTGGCTCCGGTCAAACAGAGCTGCTGAATGAGATTTTCCAAGCGGCAAAATATCCGGGCAAGCCGAAGAAAAAAGGTGTTTTGGTCAAGAGCAAAGCTGCATATGTTAGCGGTGATCGAGCCAAAGAAGGCGTATTTCCGCTGTGGGACATCTTTGACAACGTGCTTATTGCAAACCTGGATCAGGTGAAAAAAGGTCCATTGCTGGATGGTAAAAAGTCCGAGCAACTGGCGCAGCATTGGTATGATAAATTGAAGTTTCGCGCAGAAGGAATTCACAGCCCGATTATGTCGCTAAGCGGAGGAAATCAGCAAAAAGCTCTGATTGCACGCGGAATTGCATCAGGAGCGGATCTGATTATTCTGAACGATCCGACAGCAGGCGTCGATATTGAAACTAAGCAGGAAATCTACGGCTTGCTGAATGAGGCGAAAAAAGCAGGCTGCGGTATCATTTTGTACAGTACCGAAGATGCAGAAATGGAAGTTTGTGATCGTGCTTATGTGATGCGGGATGGAACCATTACACAAGAACTTCAGGGGGCACAGATTACAGTGCCCAATATTGTACAGGCATCTTTTAAAACGGTAGAAAGCAAACACAGTGCAGAGGGGAAAAAGCCCAGCAAATGGACTTCGATCTGGCGGTCGCGAATTCTGTTACCTGTGTTGACGATGCTTGTTATGATTATGGCTAATGCGTATATGAATCCGAATATCCTTTCTTATTTCGGCATGAGAACGCTGATTGGCTCAGCAGTGCCGCTGGTGTTTGCGGCACTGGGACAGATGTTTATTGTTGTATCAGGGGATATCGATATGGGCAATGGATATTCCATCGGCTTGGTAAATGTGCTGATAGCGGTCATATTGACCCAAAATCCCCTGGTGGGTGTAATCAGTTTACTGCTGTTTATTGCAGCTTATGTACTGATGGGCGCATTGATCCATTTGCGTAATATCCCGGCGATTGTGGTTACTCTGGGTGCACAGTTTATCTGGTTGGGAATTGCGTTGGTTCTGTGCCCCACGCCGGGAGGAAACTGCCCAGAGTGGTTGATTAAATTTTATAAGGCACCACTGCCGATCATTCCCATGCCGCTGGCGATTGCGGCAGTAGCAGCAGTTGTTTCCTGGTTTATTCTGTATCGTGCCCGCTATGGAATGATCCTGCGAGGAATCGGCAATAACCCTATGGCCGTTGAGAGATCTGGCTGGTCGTATTTGATGGCGAAAATGACCAATTACGGACTGTCAGCGGTTATGGTTATTTTAGCAGGCATGACCTTTACGGCGGTGTGTTTGGGAGCGGATGCAAACAGTGCTTCGTCCTACTGCATGCTAAGCATTGCAACAGTCATTTTGGGTGGATGTGAAATGAGCGGCGGTATGGTAGAACCGGTAGGTGTTGTGGTAGGAGCCATAGCTATGTCGTTTATTACAGCACTGCTGACTTCGATGAAGGTGGATTCTAATTTCCAGACAGCAGTTACCGGTGTAATCCTGATTCTTGTATTGGCGATTAAGCTTATTACCCATAAAAAGGAGGCGGCAAAACAATGAAACAGTTCATCGAAAAGCATACATTTGTGTGGCCGCTTTTGGGTTCCCTTGTATTATGGGGGATGATTGGTGCCGTTTCAGGACAAATCACAGTGAATCAATTGTTCTCTTGCGCAAAGTTAGCCAGCTTTGCACTGATTTTAGGATTGGCGCAGATGGTGGTTGTGACCAGCGGCGAGGGCGCAATTGACCTTTCACAGACGTATATCCTCACATTAAGTGCATATATATCCTGTACTCTCATGAAAACAAGTCCGGTTCTGGGATTTCTTGCAGCGGTTCTTGTGGGAACAATTTGCGGCTCGATTAATGGATGCATCAACATATATTTGAAAGTGCCCGCAATGATTACAACTCTGGCTACAGGCTATATTATTTTTACCATCATACTTATAGGAGCACCGCACATGACAACCCTGCCCAATTCGGGGTTGGTGCGCTTTATTAATAAGGACTTTGGCGGAATTTCAATGCTTACCGTGCTCTGTGTTGTAATCGGATTGCTGCTGGCGCTTCTCCTGTACAAAACAAAATATGGCAAACAGCTGCACGCTGTGGGGCAAAATCGTTTGGCGGCAAAATATAGCGGTATCAATGTGGAGCGTGTTGTAATTGGGGCGTTTACCCTAGGTGGTACACTGTGTGGATTAGCAGGTGTGCTGTGTGGAGCGTTTATTGGAGGTGCTTTTCAGGATATGGGTTCCACATATTTTCTGCCTTCCATTGCAGCGGCATTTGTAGGTGGCACCACAGCATCCGGCGGACGCTCCAACGTTTTAGGCGTTTGTTTGGGAGCCCTGATGATGTCTTTGATGACAACATTCCTGAATGCAGCCAGCCTTTCTCCGGGCATGCAGCGCTTGATTCAGGGGACTTTCCTTGTTCTTATTTTGGTAGCCTCGGTATCTAACGCGGTTAAAAAGAAGTAAAATCTGCATACAAGAGGGCCCGTCCGGCATTGCCGGACGGGCCCTCTCTGTATATTGCAAAGTTTAACCCAGCAGGCCCTCTTCCTGAGCACGGATGATGGCCTTGTAGTAATCCACAGCACCCTGCAAAGCATTGCAGGCAATGGTTTCGTCCAGACCGTGCATACCGGCCATCTGCTTGGGACCGTATACCATGGGGCTGAAACGAATGCAGTGATCGCATACATCCTTGTAGAAGCGGGCATCGGTGCCGCCGGTTACCACATAGGGGCTCACACCGATTCCGGGGAAAATTTCGTGGATAGTGCGTTCGGTCAGCTTAAAGGGAGCGCCGTTGATGTCCACAGCCGGGCTGGGATAGCCGCGGTACAGCACCTCCATTTCCAGACCGTGCTTTTTGGCAAGCTCCTCCAGAATGGCAAGGCTTTCGTCGGTGCCCTGATGGGGGATAAAGCGCAGATTGGCGCATATGCTGGCCTCCTGGGGAAGCACATTGTAGCCATCCGAACCCTGCTGCATGGTAAAGGCAATGGTGGTTTGCAGCATGGCAGCGGCCTGAGCGCTGATGGCAGGCATTACCTTCTTCAGCACAGGCTTAAACAGCCACAGATTGCTCATGACCAGCCGCAGACCGAAGCTGCTGGCATAAGGGGCAAGGCGGGTGAACATGGCTTCCACCTGCTGGCTGAATTCCACCCGGAAGGGGTTGTGCTTTTCCACCTGGGAGATGAAGCCGGCCAGACGGGGAATCGGAGTGTTTTTGCCCGGTGCGCTGGCGTGACCGCCGCTGCTGCGGGCCACGAACTTCACATCGCCGTAGCCCTTTTCAAATACGCCGATCATGGCAAAATTGCCCGGAACACCGGGAATGGGATCGTTGATAATGCCGCCGCCCTCGTCGCAGAGCATAGCCAGATGAATGCCGTGCTCCTTGAGCCATGCAGCAAGCTTGGGTGCGCCGTCGCCGCCGATTTCCTCGGTGCAGCTGCTGGCCAGATAGACATCGCAGCTGGGCACATAGCCCTGAGCCAGCAGCTCTTCCACGGCCTGATAAAAGGCCATAACGCTGCACTTGGTATCGCCTGCACCGCGGCCCCATACCAGACCGTCGGCAATATCGCCGCTGAAAGGCTCGTGAGTCCACTGGCCTTCGGCGGGAACCACGTCCATGTGGCTCATCAGCAGGATGGGATTTTCGCTGGATTTACCCGGCCATTTCAGCAGCAGGTTGCCGTCAATATCCACCTTTTCACAGGCGGCAAACACAGTGGGGAACAGCTCTTCCAGAACCTTGTGGAAGCCGCGGAACTTTTCCACTTCCGGCTGGCCGCGATGGCTCACGGTTTCGCACTGGATCATCCGGCTCAGCTTGCGGCTGTACAGATCGGTGCGCTCCGGATCGGTGACCGGATCATGGTGAGCGGTCAGCCGGGGAAGGGTGAGCGTGTGGATTACGGCTGCCAGCAAAAGCAGCAGCACGATGCCCACAAGGGCCAGCAGCAGATAAAGAATTACCATCAAAGAGCACTCCTTTCAGCGGATTATCACATTTTGCCGTGCTTGCACAGCCACAGGCCCACGCCAATGGCAATGGCGCCGCTGGGAACGATCAAAAAGCCCACGCTGTTGACCATGGAAGGAACCAGAACACACAGCAGAGTCATGGCAATCAGGGGCAGAGGCACAACCTTGGGTGCCTTCAGGAAATATTTGCAGGCCAGAGCGCCGAAAAGTGCGGGAACCACATTATTAAAGGCAGGCTGCAATACAGGGTTGGACAGGATGGGCTGCAGCGGAACCAGCAGCAAAACGCCCAGAGCGATTACCAGAGTGGTTACCAGAGAAGAAGTGGCAACCGACAGGGTGGCAACGATCTCGTTTTCGGGGGTGCCGGCCTTGGTGCCCGCAATGTCCTGCGCGTTGACCATGCAGGGGATTTTCAGGTTCAGAATGTTGCCGGTCAGGAATGCCAGATAGCTGGCACCGGAACCCAGCATGGGGGCGAAGATGAAGAACTCCACAATACTGCTGGGGATGTACACCAGTGCAATCTGGGCAAGACCCTGCCAGAAAGCGCCCATCTGGGGCATAGCGTGCAGTGCGGCACCCATGGCAAAGGGAGCGGCAACCAGCAGAACCATGCCGATGATCAGGCCGATGCGGCCCAGCGTGTGGGTGTGATTATTATAGGAAGCAAAGTACTCCTGCTTTTGCTGTTCATTCATAAAATACGCCCTCCTTTTTTACATCAGCTGGCCGCTTACAACAGCCGCAGCCATGCCGGCCAGCATACTGGCGGCCACCGAGAAGTTGTCCACCCATACATAGCCTTTTTTCTGGCTCAGGTACAGGAAGATGCCCATTACAATCGCGGCCACAGGCATAACCACCAGGGGAACCGCATTGCCGGTGGAGGTGAAGTCACCGATATAGCTGCCCAGATAGGCGCAGACCAGACCGATAAACATGGAGGTCATGGCCACATCACCAAAGTTTTTGCCGCCGCTTGCCTTGGGGGTCTGGAGCTTGGTCAAATATTTCTTGCAGGCCACGGTGGTGAGCAGAATGCCCCAGATGATACCCACGGTCATCAGCAGACCGATGGTGGAGAAGGCAGGCAGGGTCATTTCACTGGCGGACAGGCCGGACAGACCCACCGCACGGGCAGCGATGTCGGCCACGCTGGTTTCGTAATGCAGTGCGCCTACCACGCTCAGGCGCAGCCAGGGCAGCGGTACACCAAGAGTGCCGGCCAGTGCGATTACGCCCAGCAGAATGCTGACGCTGGGCAGAATGGTAAAGGTTACGCTGGATGTGATGGCACGGCGCAGCTTGGCCTTATCCATTCCCATGGCGATGCCGGCACGATAGGCCCGCACCAGGAAAAAAATGCTGACCAGCGCTACAAATGCGATGATGCTGCCGCTGATCAGATACAGTGGCAGACTGTTGAGCTGCGAAAGTACATTCATATAACAATTCCTCCCTTAATGTGCACCCGGAACCCGCCGCCCGCCGCAAAGAGTTTGGCTTGTTCCGCACGATACATAGACCTTTTAAGGATACCACGTGACCCTTGAAATTACAACTGTATTTGCAGCACGGACAGATGGGGGCACGGCTGAGGACAGCCGGGAAGGGAAGGATGACCTTTCCGGAGTGCGGGCCTTTAAGGCTGTTCCTCCATTCCGGCTGAAATTTCCCGGCGGAAGCCGAAAGATACAGCTAAAGTGGCTTATTGCAATGGATTTCCGAAGAAAATAAGAATTTTTACTATTTTTTTCAAAAACCTCTTGCAATCTACACCAAAATGGTATATTATAAGGCCATGGAAGAGACCCGAGGCGCAAAACGGTGCCCGGTTACACCCCTTGTAAAGCCAAACGGCAAAAGGAGAATTACTATGAATGCTTTTGAAACTTTGAAGTTTTTCCGTTGCAGCCACTGCGGTAACCAGATTCAGGTCATCCTGTCCAGCGGTGTTCCCATGATGTGCTGCGGTGAGCCCATGCAGGAGATCGTTGCAAACACCCAGGATGCTGCTGTTGAAAAGCACGTGCCCGTGGTGGAGCGCACCGGCGATGTGGTCAAGGTCAGCGTAGGTGCTGTGGAGCATCCCATGGCAGACGTTCACTACATCCAGTGGATTTGCCTGCACACCAGCGGCGGTGTACACCACAAGCCCCTGCTGCCCGGCCAGAAGCCCGAGGCAGAGTTCGCTCTGAATGGCGAAACTCCCATTGCCGCGTATGCTTACTGCAACCTGCACGGCCTGTGGAAAGCCGAAATCTAATCACACCAATCTTGAGGACATTTGTCCCCTCCCTATCAAAAAAGCAGAGCCTTCCAGCTGGAAGGCTCT
>RCNH01000148.1_pt1 | contig 33747 bp, 26 predicted proteins | sample 2041161 | NCBI WGS metagenome assembly RCNH01 (sample SAMN09708215, study PRJNA481090) | Feces metagenome, whole genome shotgun sequencing project. | biome: feces | host: Leptonychotes weddellii | place: Antarctica: Sion Island | collected 2010-03-01 | reverse complement strand
CCAAAACCGGATAAGATTATTGAAATTGATGCCATCAAGACTTTATTTGATGCAGGGCAGGTTGTCATTGCTGCAGGCGGCGGAGGAATTCCTGTTTTAGAACAAAATGAAGAACTCACCGGTGCAAGTGCTGTCATTGAAAAAGACCTTATCAGCGAAAAGCTGGCTGACGCACTGGACGCAGATATCCTCTTAATTTTAACAAGCGTAGACTGCGTTTCTGTAAATTACAAAACAGCACAGGAAAAATCACTCCATGAAGTAACTTCCACTCAGCTGAAACAATACATGGAAGAAGGACAGTTTGAAGACCACACAATGCTTCCGAAAATTCAGGCAGCTATTGACTTTGTAGAAGCTAAACCAGGAAGAAAAGCCATTATCACTTCCATTACAAAAGCCAAAGATGGATATTTAGGAAAAACAGGTACCATTGTAACTGCATAACTAAACAATCTATAACTTATAAAATAAAACAGACGATTATCTATTGCCACATACTCAAAATTACGGATACATTTTAGCGAATATATCGAGTACGCTTTGAGACTACAGGCTCAAAGTGAACGCAGACTGAGCATAAATGTATCTATAATTTTAGATTTGCAATAAGTAATCGTCTTTTCTATTTCTTTCCATATAGTGCTTTATCCCCAAACAGCCTATTGATAGTCTTCTGCGGAATTTCAAACACCAGAATAATTCCTAATACCATAGCAATAGCTATTCCCAATGTTTCACGTCCGTAATAAAGTCCCACTTCATGATTATGCAACACACTATAATAAATAGTTCTGTATACACCAATCCCCGGTACTTCCGGAAAAATTCCCGCAATTAAAAACAAGGTCACCGGACATTTTCGCACAGTACTGCCAATTCGAGAAGCCAATGTAATAAATACAGTTGCAATAAAATTTGCTTCCACGGCTCCTGTATGCAGCACATAAATAAACACCCAATAAATCAGCCAACCTGTTCCCCCTATTACTCCGCACAGAGGATAATGTTCTTTTGGTACAGAGAATAATACAGAAAAAGCGATTGTGCCAAAAAAGGCAGCCAGAAATTGTAAAACTGCATCCATAATCATAATAGGCTTCCTCCTGTCATTCGAAAGTAGACCACATGCATCAGGCTGACTCCCAAAGCAATGCCAAGAGCTACCATCAGGGCATCCAAAAATCGAACTCCTCCTCCGATATAATTACCTTCGGCAAAATCACGGACAGCATTTACCAGAGACACTCCGGGCACTAATGGCATAACAGAACCAAATAAAATACTGCCCGGTGCATTTCCAATCCCCATACGATAAAAAAACACTGCAAAAAAAGAGACACAAAATCCACCAATAAGATTGACTACAATTTTTGAGGTTGTCTTTTCTCGTTTTTCGAAGGCAAAAAGTACCACATACAATAAAAAACCTGACAAAAATGCGGCAAGCATATCTATAGCCTGTCCCCCAAACAAGTAACAGAAAACACCTGAGCCGACACCTGATGCCATCATCCTGCTAATATCTGATTTTCCCGGTTCCTTTTTAATCTCCTCCAGCCTCTGCTCCGCCTCCTCAATGGTATATTTTCCCTCTACAATTTCTCTAGAAAGCTGGTTAACTGCTGCTATTCTATGGAGTTTTGCTCCCTGAATGGGAATATGTTTTACGCTGGCATACATCTCTCCCTTTTCATTTTCAGCAGTGAGAAAAATACCGGTACTCATGACAAACGGACTGCATTTTTCAATTCCAAATGCCCTTGCAATACGCTTAATTGTTTCCTCCACCCTGAAAATTTCTGCTCCAGCATCCAACAAAATTTTGCCTGCCTCCATGGACAGATCCAAAACCTTTTTATCTTCGTTCTCCATCTTAATTCCGTCGTTCCTTTCTCAATCGAACAAGGCTGCCGCACAGCGACAGCCTTTTCATTATCTGAATATTGTAAAGAACAGCATTACGATAATACCTAATACAATCCGGTACCAACCAAAGGCTTTAAAATCGTGTTTCTTAATGTATCCCATAAGAAATTTGATTGCCCAAATAGAAACCACAAAAGATACTACTGTTCCTACACCTAAGATTATAAGTTCCCAGGAAGTAAAGTCAAATCCAAATTTTACAATTTTCAAAAGACTTGCACCAAACATAACAGGAATTGCAAGGAAAAAGGTATATTCTGCCGCTAACTTTCTGGATGCTCCCAAGAGAATTCCTCCTATAATCGTTGCTCCGGAACGAGATGTTCCCGGAATTAACGCCAATACCTGAAAAATTCCAATCAACAGTGCTGTTTTCCATGTAATATCTGCAATAGAATGAATTTTCACTTCCCTCTTTTCATTGTAGTCTTCTACTACTAAAAAGAGAACACCATATACAATCAGCATAACTGCTACCACAAACCAGTTATTAAACTTCTTTTCAATAAAATCATTAAAAGGAAGACCGATTAAAATTGCAGGAAGACAGGACACCATAATCTTCAGCCACATAATCATCTTATCGATTTTTACAAAGCGGCACAAAGTTCCTGCTACTTTTTCCACTTTTGTCACATTTTCATGTTTCGTTTTTTTATTACGGAAAGGCCAGATATCCTTCCAATACAAAACAACTACCGCCAGAATTGCTCCCAACTGGATAACTACCATAAACATTTCCCAGAATGATTTGCTTACATCTAGCTTTACAAATTCCTCTACCAGAATTAAATGTCCGGTACTGCTAATAGGAAGCCATTCTGTAATCCCCTCTACAATTCCTAAAAAAACAACCTTTAACAGTTCTAAAATTTCCATACTTTCTCCTCTTAAATTGTTGCGATATCAATCAGCTCCAGCTTTTGAATATCTGTGTTTTCCAGACTGGTTACCAGTGCCTCTGCTGTATCTAATGCCGTCAATACATTTACACCTGTTTCAATAGCATTTCTTCTAATGATAAATCCATCTTTTGCTTTTTCCACACCCTGACTTGGTGTATCAATAACAAGGTCAATCTTATGTCCCAGAATTAAATCCATCAGGTTCGGTGACGGCTGTTCAATTTTATTTGTTCTCACTGCCTTCACACCATTTTCATTTAATACTTTCGCAGTGCTTCTTGTAGCATAAATCTTATATCCCAAATTAGAGAAACGTTTTGCAATCGGAATGATATCATGTTTGTCTTCATCTCTTACAGTGATAATCATATTTTTATGCTTCGGCAGATTGATGCCTGCTCCTAAGAAGGCTTTGTAAAGTGCTTCATTAAAGCTTTCTGAAATTCCCAGACACTCTCCTGTAGATTTCATCTCCGGTCCCAGACTGATATCCGCACCTCTGATTTTTTCAAAGGAGAACACCGGCATTTTCACTGCATAATATTTTGCTTCCGGCTGAAGCCCCGGTGTATAGCCTAAATCTTTTAATTTATAGCCTAAAATCACCTTTGCAGCTAACGGAACGATTGGAATACCTGTTACTTTACTGATATACGGCACAGTACGGCTGGAACGTGGGTTTACTTCGATAACATACACTTCCTCACCGCATACAATAAACTGAATGTTAATCATACCCAGCACATGAAGGGATTTTGCCAGCCTTCTGGTGTATTCCTCAATAGTCTTTTTCGCAGTCTCACTGATAGTTCTTGCCGGATATACAGAAATACTGTCACCGGAATGGATACCTGCTCTTTCAATATGCTCCATAATTCCCGGAATTAAAATATCTTCTCCATCGCATACTGCGTCTACTTCGATTTCTTTACCCTGTAAATACTTATCTACCAAAATTGGATGTTCCTGTGCAATACGGTTGATAATTCCGATGTATTCCTCTACATCCTCATCGTTAATGGCAATCTGCATACCCTGACCGCCTAATACGTAAGAAGGACGTACTAAAACAGGATATCCCAGCTCATTTGCAGCTTTCTTTGCTTCTTCTGCTGTATATACTGTATGCCCCTTTGGTCTTGGAATATGACATTCCTCCAAAATGCCGTCAAACAGCTCTCTATCCTCTGCAGCATCTACGTTTTCCGCAGAAGTTCCCAGAATTTTTACACCCATTTTAATCAGGGCTTCTGTCAGCTTAATGGCTGTCTGTCCACCAAACTGTACCACTGCTCCATCTGGTTTTTCCACATTTACCACGTTTTCCACGTCTTCTGGTGTAAGAGGCTCAAAATAAAGCTTATCTGCAATATCAAAGTCTGTACTTACTGTCTCCGGATTGTTATTGATAATAATGGTTTCGTATCCTTCTTTTTCAAATGCCCATGTACAATGTACAGAGCAGAAGTCAAATTCAATTCCCTGTCCGATACGAATAGGACCAGAGCCTAAAATCAATACCTTTTTCTTATCTGTTTTGCCGTCTGCTTCATTCTCGCCTCCGTAAACAGAATAATAATATGGTGTGCTTGCCTCAAACTCTGCTGCACAGGTATCTACCATTTTATACGCAGCTGTAATGCCATACTCCTTACGCAGAGCTTTTACTTCGTCTTCTGTCTTACCTGACAGTTTTGCAATGACATAATCTGGAAATTCAATTCTCTTTGCTTCTCTTAAAAGTTCTTCTGTAAGCTCTTTCTTTTTCAGTTTTTCTTCCATTTCTACGAGAATGGCAATCTTATCAATAAACCAGTTGTCAATCTTTGTAATTTTGTGAATGGTTTCATAATCAATACCTCTACGGATTGCCTCAGCAATTCTCCAGATACGCATATCATCCACAACGCAAAGCTGTTCTAATAAATCTTCTTTGGAAAGCCCTGTAAAGTCATAGGACATCAGACTGTCTACGTGCTGTTCCAGAGAACGGATTGCTTTCATTAAAGCGCCTTCAAAATTATTACAAATACTCATAACTTCTCCGGTTGCTTTCATCTGTGTTGTCAATATTCTCTTGGCACTGATAAATTTATCAAATGGCAAACGTGGAATTTTTACAACGCAATAATCCAGCATTGGCTCAAAGCTTGCATAAGTCTTTCCTGTAATAGCATTTTTAATTTCATCTAAGGTGTATCCCAGCGCAATTTTTGCTGCTACCTTTGCAATAGGATATCCTGTAGCCTTAGATGCCAACGCAGAAGAACGTGATACACGAGGATTTACCTCAATAACACAGTATTCAAAACTATTTGGATTTAAAGCATACTGTACGTTACATCCCCCTGTAATTCCCAGCTCTGTAATAATGTTCAGAGCAGAAGTACGGAGCATCTGATATTCTTTATCTCCCAGTGTCTGAGAAGGTGCAACTACAATACTGTCTCCTGTGTGAACCCCTACAGGATCCAGATTTTCCATATTACATACGGTGATGCAGTTTCCTGCACTGTCACGCATTACTTCATATTCAATTTCTTTCCAGCCTGCGATACAACGCTCTACCAGTACCTCGCCTACACGTGACAAACGAAGTCCGTTTTCCAGAATTTCTACTAATTCTTCTTCGTTATTGGCAATACCGCCGCCGCTGCCTCCCAATGTATAAGCAGGACGAAGAACTACCGGATAACCGATTTTATTACTGAATGCAATTCCGTCTTCTACATTCTTTACCACCAGAGAAGCTGCAATAGGTTCTCCGATTTTTTCCATAGTATCTTTAAATTCCTGACGATCCTCTGCCTTTTTGATGGTTTCGGAGGTTGTTCCAATCAGGCGCACATTATGCTCTTTTAAAAAACCTCTTTCTTCCAGTTCCATAGCAAGGTTCAGTCCTGCCTGTCCACCCAGAGTAGGCAGCACACTGTCCGGTTTTTCTTTTAAAATAAGCTGTTCTACTACTTCTACTGTCAAAGGCTCGATGTAGACCTTATCTGCAATATCCTTGTCTGTCATAATTGTAGCAGGATTGGAATTCAATAAAACAACTTCTATCCCTTCTTCTTTTAAAGAACGGCATGCCTGTGTACCTGCGTAGTCAAATTCTGCTGCCTGTCCGATGACAATCGGTCCTGAACCTATCATCAATACTTTTTTAATATCTAGATTTTTCGGCATTATTGAGTCACCTCCATCATTTTTAAGAACCTGTCAAATAAGTATCCTGAGTCCTGTGGTCCTGGACAAGCTTCCGGATGAAATTGTACTGTAAAAATATTCTTTCCTGTATATTTTAATCCTTCATTTGTCTTGTCATTAACATTGATAAACGCCGGAACGGCAATTTCCGGATTTAAAGTATCTGTATCTACCACATAACCATGGTTCTGAGAAGAAATATATACCCTTCCTGTTTCCAAATCTTTTACAGGATGGTTTCCCCCTCTGTGTCCGTATTTCATCTTCTTTGTGTCTGCTCCTGTGGCAAGTGCCATGAGCTGATGTCCCAGACAAATAGCAAAAATAGGAACTTCAGAGTCATATAATTTTTTTATTTCTTCTATAATAGAGGTACATTCCTTTGGATCCCCAGGCCCGTTAGAAAGCATAATGCCGTCAGGATTTGTTTTCAGAATTTCCTCTGCTTTTGTGAAAGCAGGATAAATAGTTACTTCGCAACCTCTTTCATTTAAGGATTTGGCAATATTATCCTTTGCTCCAAAATCCATTAAAGCTACCTTCGGACCTTCTCCTTTTAAAACTGTCTTTTCTTCACAGGTGACACGTTCTACCACTTTTTCTGTGTTGTATGCCTTTAATCTTGGAATAATTTCTTCTAATTTATAAGCTGCATCAGTTGTAATCATTCCGTTCATAGTACCCTTTTCTCTTAACAGCCTTGTAAGAGCTCTTGTATCAATGCCGGCAATTCCCGGAATATCATATTGTTTTAAAAAGTTCTGAATAGTATCTTCGCTTCTAAAATTGCTGGGCATACGAGATAATTCTCTAACAATATATCCATCCGGCCATGGTCTTAAAGACTCCTGGTCCTCATGGCAAATACCATAATTTCCAATTAAAGGATATGTCATACAGACTGCCTGTCCTGCATAAGAAGGATCTGTAAGCACCTCTAAATAACCTGTCATGGATGTATTAAAGACAATCTCACTGATGATTTCCTTTTTAGAACCAATGCTGATTCCTGTAAAAACAGTTCCGTCTTCCAGTATCAAAAATGCTTTCATGCTTTCACCTGTCTTCCTTTCTGAACGGCTCTTTTGTAAAGCCCTATTTTTTCCCAAATTGCTAAAAGTTTATCACAACATATAGTAATTTTCAACCTTTTTTTCATACTCTTGCGTAAAATTGAAAAAAGCTTGAATTTTTTTCAATTTTACTGTTGACATTTCTAATAACATCATGTATTATATAGCTTGTGCTTAAGACAGCACAAAACTTTATAAGAAATGCAGGAGTGGCGGAATTGGCAGACGCGCAGGCTTCAGGTGCCTGTGGTAGCAATATCGTGTGGGTTCAAGTCCCATCTCCTGCATCTTTTTTTGTTTTACAGGAAATACATGAAAAATAAAAGCATATTTTTAAGTAGTATTAGGAATATTTATACTTTTTCAAACGCAGATTCAGCGTGAAATATATAAATATTCCTAATATGCACTTAATGGTATGCTTTTTTATTTTGCTTCCAGCATGGGCATCTCCTGTCCTCTTAACAGAATTCTCGGACCACCTGTATGCTCAATATATTCTTTTGTAATAATCACTTTTCCAATACTATCGTCCTTTGGAATTTCATACATGATATCCAACATATATTCTTCCAAAATAGCACGAAGGGCTCTGGCTCCTGTATGTTTCTCCAGTGCCATATCAGCAATGGCTTCCAGCGCACCGTCTTCAAACTCCAGTTTTACTTCGTCTAAAGCCAAAAGCTTCTGATATTGTTTTAAAATAGCATTTTTCGGCTCTTTTAAAATTTCTACTAACATATCTCTGTTTAATCCGGTTAAAGTGAAAATAATCGGAAGACGGCCTAAAAACTCCGGTATCATACCGAACTTTTTAATATCATCTACTGTCACCTTTTCCAAAATAGCATTATCGTGGTCGTATTTATCTTTTAAATCTGACTGAAATCCAATGGAAGCTTTTTTATTCAAACGTTCTTTGATGATTTCTTCCAAATCTGGGAAAGCCCCTCCACAGATAAATAAAATATTTTTTGTATTTACCGTTGTCAGGGGAACCATAGCATTTTTACTGTTTGCCCCTACAGGAACTTCAATTTCGCTTCCCTCCAGAAGCTTTAACATTCCCTGCTGTACTGCCTCACCGCTTACATCTCTCTGATTTGTATTCTTTTTCTTGGCAATTTTGTCAATTTCATCAATAAAGATAATTCCATGTTCTGCTCTTTCCACATCATTATCTGCTGCTGCCAAAAGCTTACTTACCACGCTTTCAATGTCATCACCGATGTAGCCGGCTTCTGTCAGAGAAGTTGCATCTGTAATTGCAAGAGGCACATCCAAAAGTCTTGCTAAAGTTTTTACAAGATAAGTTTTTCCGCTTCCTGTTGGTCCAATCATCAGCATATTGGATTTTTCAATTTCAATTTCATCATCCAAATCTGCAAAAACACGTTTGTAATGATTGTAAACGGCTACAGACATAACTTTTTTCGCTTTTTCCTGTCCAATGACATACTCATCCAGACTTGCCTTAATTTTATGAGGTGCCGGAATACTCTTTATATCAAAAACCTTTGGAGCTACTTTCTCTTTTGGCGCTTCCTGTTTTTTCTTTACTTTCTGTCTGTTTGGAATTTGATTTTGCAGTGAACTTAAATCAATCATACTTATATTGGGCATATTGTGCATCAGCTCATCATAATTGATATTGCTGTTATTCATAGTATCAAAACTTCTCTGCATACAATCTGTACAAATATGAATATCATTTGGAAGATTGATCATCTTCCCTGCTTTGCTTTCCGGTCTTCTGCACATAAAACAGACTTTTTCATATTGATCCTTATTTTCCTTCTCATCTGCTTCCTCAGATGGATTATTTGTCTTTAAATATTCTTTATCATCTGACATATCTCTTTCCTGCTTTCTTTCTGTTTTCCTCAGCTTAAACCACTTGTGGGTATCTTATCACAAATTAGTTTTTGCTACAAGTAAACTTTTTATAAAAGAAAAGGAAGCTGTGCATAAAGCAACAACTTCCTTTCTTTTATGATTAACGATTACCTAAGATTGGATTTCCTGACATAGATGGTGCATCCTTTTTCGCACCTAATTCCACGGTAATAGTTTCTTCTTTGTATTCTCCGCCATTTGCTCTTGAAATCACAAAGTCAATTTCTTCTCCTGCTTCATAATATTGAATCTGTTCAATCAAACCTTCATTGGTGCTAACGCTTGTTCCGTCAATCTTGCGGATAATATCACCCGCCTGAATTCCTGCTGTTGCTGCCGGTCCGTCTTCTACTACACTGTCTACGAATACACCCGTTGGCATATTGTACATCTGAGATGCCTCTGCAGTTACATTTTTGCAAGTAATTCCAAGGTAAGCAGCTTTGTTTTCATCTTCTACTTTACTTCTTGTCTTTTTGCTCATCAGATTGTCTAAAATCGGCTGCGCTCTGGAAATCGGTATTGCAAATCCCATACCTTCTACTTCATTGGAAGCGATTTTAGATGAATTAATTCCGATAAGCTCTCCTTTCATATTTAAAAGAGCACCACCGCTGTTTCCAGGGTTAATGGCTGCATCTGTCTGAATAAAAGTACTGTCAATATTATCAGAACTTACTCTTTTATTTAATGCGCTGACATAACCACTTGTTACAGACTGTCCATATCCTAAAGCATTACCGATGGCAACTACCTGTTCGCCAATAATCATAGAGTCTGAACTACCAATCGTAGCCACTTTAATTTCACTTAATACATCTGCCGGAATATCTGCAATGTTAACTGCAATTACAGCTAAATCATTATCTGCATCTGTACCTTTAATCTGTGCTTCTACTGCGGTACCTGCTCCTAAATCTGTGCTGTTTTCTCCGGTTGCTGCTGTATCTTCTAAATTGTTCTCACCTGTGTAAGCTGCTGTACCGTCCTGATTTGTGAAACATACGGTAATAGACTCTGTATCCTGTACCACGTGATTATTTGTGGCAATCAGAAGTTCTTCATCATTTTGTCCTACAATAATTCCGGAGCCACTGCTTGGCACTGTCTGAGACTGTATTCCAAAGCCGAAATAATTGGGAATTTCCTGTATACTCATTCCTGTAATAGATACAATAGACGGCATTACATTTTTTGCAACATCTGCTACTGTATTTCCGGATGCTTCTGCATTGTTAATTGTATCTGCACCTTCTACACTCTGTCCACCGGTAACCGGTGTGTTCTCAATTTGAACTTTCTCTTTTGGCAAAACTTCATTGCCCACATAATTCACACCTAAAAATACACCGCCGGCAACCAGTCCGAATACAGCTGCCACTGCTGCAGTCATTCCCAACTTCTTAGCAAAACCAGAAGACTGTTTGGGCTTTTTCGGCTGCTGCAGCTGATTAGGAGCGGAAAACTGGTATGGCTGATACTCATTCTTTTCTTCTTGTCTGCTATCCTCTCTTTTGGGTTCTTCTATTTTCATATCACGACTTCCTGCTTCCTCTTTTTTATAAGAGCGGGCATAACATGGATTTTCCAGTGTAGGAATTTCTCCCGGTTCTTTCCGACTTTCTTTTGCAGTTTCTTCTGCAACTTCTTTAGAATTTTCATTCTCATTTTGATTTTCATTCTGAATTCCATTTCCCAGTTCCTGATTTGTATTATTATATTCATCACTCATAGCTTTTACTTCCTTTCGTGAATTTCATTTCTCTTTTATGTGTTTTAGTCTATCAATTAATTGTGTTCAAATTGTGATAAAAAAGAAAATAAAAAGTGAAAAAAGCCGCTTTTCCTTTCCATTTCTTATTTCAAGAAATTCCTGTGTATGCTATACTGTATATGATTACAAAGAAGGAGGGATTTCACTTGCGTTACAAAAAACACATACCTAAATTATTATTATCCATCTTTTCATTACTATTATATCTTTTATCACCTTTGTCTGTAAGTGCTCAGGATTTCCCTTCTGGATGGCCCTCTGCTCCTGAGATTTCCAGCGCATCCGGTGTCCTTATGGAAGCTTCTTCCGGACAGGTACTTTTTGATAAATCCATGAATGAAATCCGCTATCCGGCAAGCACTACAAAAGTGATGACAGCTCTTATTATACTGGAAAATATACCGGATTTAAACCAAAATATTACTTTTACAGACATTATTCTTCCTGATTTAGCTCCGGGAAATTCTACCATCAATGCACAGGTAGGAGAAGTCCTGACTGTAGAACAATGTCTCTACGCCATTATGCTGGCTTCTGCTAATGAAGTATGCACACAAATGGCAGTTGAAGTCGCTGGCTCTGTAGAAAATTTCACAGCCATGATGAATGCCAAAGCTACTGAAATTGGATGTACTAACACCCATTTTGTCAATGCCAATGGACTTCCTGATTCCAACCACTATACAACAGCTTACGACCTTGCTTTAATCCTTCGGGAAGCTGTAAAAAACAAAGCTTTCTGTAAAATCGCAGGAGCTTCCAAATATACTATTCCTCCTACCAATAAAACTGCTGTTTCCAGAAATATGGAAAACCATAATGCACTTTTAGTTGATGGAAAATTCCATTATGAAGGTGCTATCGCAGGTAAGACAGGACACACAGAAGCAGCCAGAAACACACTGGTAACAGCTGCCTCCAGAGAAGATATGACTTTGATTTGTGTGGTTCTTCGCTCTGAAAATGAAGAACGCTTCACCGACACAAGAACACTTTTCGACTATGGATTTGACAATTTCCATATCCAACCCCTTTACTGGATGGATAAAGATACACCTGTGGGAAATGTAATACTGCCAAAGGCAGTAACTGCAGATGCGCTTTCTGTTTCAGACAGCGATGAAAACAACCTACGTACCCGCACCTGGTCTTATAATGGCACAGGACTATACATGACTTCTATCCAGCTTCCTCTTTCCATAGAAACGCAAATCACCTCAGATATGTCAATGTTTCAAACAGGTACAATTAAAAAGGTTTTTCCATCTCCATTTATTCTGCCCTTCATCATAGTTTTGACAATTCTATTTGCTGTTATCATGATAGTACTAATTGTCAAATATCATATCAGAAAACAAAATAGAAAAAAGAAAAAATAATTTTATATGGCAGGAAGAAAATTATTCTTCCTGCCACAACTTTTTATAGAATTTCTAAAATTCTCTCTACAATAAATACAACGGTACAAGCTGACAATGCCACCATAATCAGGCTTTTCTTTTTCAATCCCATAAATACCGCTGCTATAAAACCACAAAATGCTGCTATAGGCGAAGTGGAAGCATAGAGAACTGCCGGGAATGTCATTGCCGTCAAACATGCATAAGGAATGTAATATAAAAATGAACGTACATAGACATTGGTAATCTTCTTTTGTACCAAGGTAAGCGGCAGCATTCTGATAAGATAAGTAACCCCTGCCATTACAAAAATATATGCGTATATCATTCCTGTTCCTCCTTTATGGGAAATAAAACTGCGCCTAAACCGGCTGCAACTACCGTGCAAATAATCATAGAACATCCGGAAGATATCTTCTTTCCTATGGGCAAATAATAGAGTGCCGTACTCAGACAAAGCGCTGTAAGAACAACCACCTTTACCTCCCTGTGCTCTGCAGCTACAGGAACTACAATAGCGATAAACATCCCATACAAAGCAACTCCCAATGCACTGATAATCTCTGCAGGAAGAATGAAACCTGCCGCTGCCCCTGCCAAAGTTCCTCCTACCCATCCCAAGACAGGAAGAAAAATTAATCCATACATATAATGCGCCCCTATGGTTCCCGGCTTAGAACTTGCTACTGCAAAGATTTCATCCGTCACCCCATAAGAAATAGCCAGCCGTTCTCTTACTTTGACACTATTATCCAGTTTCTGAGATAACGAAAGTGACATCAGACTATAGCGTATATTGATAACAAGCTGTGTCAAAGCCATTTCAAAAAGGGACGCCTGAGAAAGAATTACATTAATTCCGGCAAACTGTCCTGCTGAGGTAAGATTAAGCAACGAAATCAACACTGCATGAAATATGGAAATATCACTTTTTACTGCTAACATACCAAAAGTAAAACTCACTGAAAAATATCCTATTGCTATGGGAATTCCATCTTTTATCCCTTGTTTTATCTTATTATGTATCATTTTCTTTTTCCTTCCTTTTCTATGGAAAAAGGGCTATCGCACTACTGTTCATGCGACAACCCCATTTTTTATTCTCCTAAACCGCTTTCTATTGCGTCCACAAGGGTTTTCAATGCAATTTCTTCATCTTCTCCTTCGCATACCAATTCAATTTCCGTCCCAGACTTGATGCAGGAACCTAAAACACTTAATACGCTTTTCGCATTTGCCGTTCCCCCACGGAAATTAAATGTAATCAATGATTTAAACTGCATTGCCTCCTTGCAGAGAATTCCTGCCGGTCTTAAATGAAGACCGGTAGGATTTTTTATCACTACTTTTTTAGTAACCATATAACCCTTTCACTTCCTACCTGTTTCTTTACTTTTCAGCTCCCGGAACCAACTTCACTTTCACTTTAATATCCGCTACCAGTTCATATCCACTTGGTAAAGTAACTGTCACCGGTACCTCATATTCACCTTCTCCGTACCCCTTCAAATCAATCTGTGCCCCTATTTCTGTTGCACTGAGACTGTCCAAATCCTGTTCTTTTGCCTTGGCACGAATTGTAATCTGCTCATCTTGGAATACCAAATCTAAATCTTCTGCTTTGTTATCTGCTTCAATCTGAGTGACGGAAACTTCATAATCCCGGCTATTATATGGAAGAATTTTCACCGTAGCAATGACAGAACTATTCAAATCCCTCACAAGCTTTAAATCTTCCGAAAGTAATTCATTTAAATCAATATTTTCCTCAAAATCTGCTGTCTTATCTGTAACATCAATATATTTTCCCGGAATTTCCAACGTATTGCCTTCTTCCTCCAGCTTTTTCAAAGCTTCATCTGTTCCTGCCACACTGATAGTATCCGGTACCAAATTGATGCTGTCTACCTCATAGCCACGCATTGGTTCTCCTGAATATTCAGCCTTTATCTTCACATTCTGCTTTACTTTCCAGAACTGTGCCTGTATTTTAATAGTATTGTCGCTGATTTCTTTTAAATTCAGATATTCCAACTGTTTTGGCGACAGTTCATCCAGATTTTTATCGTATATTTTCAACTGAGATTTTATTTCCACATTGCTTTCTTTTCTTCCGCTCACATCAATCAAAGCCACTACTTTATCAATTTTATCAATGATTGTCTCCGGTCCTGAAATCGTCACCTTCTCCGGATTTGCCTTCAGACTTCCAATTTCATAATCTTTATCCGGCTGCGTATCTCCGGTGCTGACTGCAATGGTCTTTTCCACACTTTTCTGTTTTTCGATATCAACCTGTATGTTTCCCGGTCTCACTGTAATATCTGAATCCGATATGCCTGTACAAGTAACTTCCACAGGCACCATAATCGGTATAGTATCTTTTGAAATAATCTGTGTCATATCAGCAACAGCCGTAATATCTGTCTTTTTCAGTTTACTTACAACAGAACGTGCACCTTTAATTCGTACTTTCACTGTATCTTTTCCATCCACCAACAATGGAATTTCTAAATTTTCTGCAAAATAAGATGCATTTTCGATAGTCACCGGTATTTCATAAAAGGTTCTTACAATAATAGGATCATCGACGTTTCGAACCAACAGCCAAATCAAAACTGCAATAATCAGTGAAAGGATTTTCAAGGTAAATTTGTTAATCATGTTTTTTTTCATTCTTCACCAGTCCCTTCCACAGTCTCAGTTTTGATCTATGTTTTTGTTTTTCCTGATTGTTCTTATTCTGTTCTTCTACCAGAATATCCTTCAATTCTTCTTTTGTCAGATCAACCTGAAGTCTGCCGTTTCTTGCCACTGATACTCTGCCTGTTTCTTCTGATACAATAATTGTCAGAGAATCGCTGACTTCACTAATTCCCACTCCGGCACGATGTCTTGTACCCAGATTTTTATTCAGACTTAAATTATCTGAAAGCGGGAGATAACAGGTAGCCGCAATAATCCTGTCTCCCCTTACAATTACTGCTCCATCATGAAGAGGCGTATTATGCTCAAAAATATTAATTAGCAACTGACTGCTGATTAAAGAATCCAGCCCAATTCCTGTTCTGATAAATTCATTGAGAACAGTTTCCTCTTCTATGACAATCAATGCCCCTGTTTTTACTGCTGCCATTTCAAAGGTAGCACGCATAATTTCATTTACCGTTCTGTCGCTATATCTTCCCTCATTTTCGTTTCTATTACTATCAAAGGGAATAATACTGCTTACAATTTTCTTATGTCCTAATTCTTCCAGTGCTTTTCTAAGTTCAGGCTGAAAGATAATCAGAACAGCTGTGATTGCATATCCTCCTGCATTATAAACCAACCATAAAATGGTATTCATCTGAAGAAAATATGCTATAAAAATGAACAGTACCACAATCAGAATACCTTTTAACAGAGAATATGCCCTGGTATTTCTTATCCATAGCATAAACTGGTAAACAAAGACTGCGATTAAAAGTATTTCTACAATATCCATCCATTGTATTTTATTAAAAGATGAAATTGATCCCCAATTACTTTCTATAAAATCAAAAAACCTGCTCATTTTTTCACCTCCCCTTTATCTTACTTCCTAATCCCTTATTTCTTATTTTCTGTTCTTATCTTTTATCTTATAAATCTTTTAATGATTCCTCCAACTGCTTTTCAAAATCAAAGTTTTCTTCGCTTACCCGTTCTACAGGAGTTGCTTCTTCCTGTTCCCCATCTTCTTTCTTTTCAAATTCAGATGATATTTTTTTAATGCTTTTTTTCTTCTGTGCCACAATGGACTTTGGAACTGCTTTTACATAGTACACATATTCATCATCTTCAAACTGTGTATGCTCACTTCTGGAATAATCCACACCCAATACTGCAAACTCAATGACAAGTCCAATGAGTACGGAAAGCACTGCTGCCAAAATCACTCCCGAAATATTTACATCTACATTAAGGAACATACCACCTAAAACCTTGATAACTATGTAAATAACTGCACCTGCTGCATTTGCTACTCTCCATGAATAATCAAAAGAGCATCTGGAAATCAGATAAACTGTCATTAACACAATAACAAATGCTACAATGGTAATCCACATTTCCTGATTTTTCATAAGTCCGTCTAACAAAAGCTGAAGCTTTTGAATTATCTCTGTTTCTTTTCCCTGAAGAACTGCACTTTTTTCCTGCACCACCTGCATAAAAGAATATAAAATAACACCGCAGCATGCCGGTACTGCACAGGACGGTCCTCTTAAAAGTCCGCTGCCAATAGGCACTGCCACAGGAATTTTAAAGGTAAATGCTACCGGTGTTAAAACAAGCGCCAGATTATCCTGTGATGTAAATCGCAAAAACAACATGAGCAATAATAAAACTAAAAGTCCTGCAAACCCTGCCACTTCAAATCCAATGGCATAGCAATGTGCAATAATCATAACACAGCCGATTACTGTCATTGCATTAATGGAAAGTACCGCACAGATAATTGCCAAAATCAAAACCACAAAAATATTATCTAGCGGCTTCATAAAGCCTAAACTGGTATTAATTCCCTGAAATAAAAGAAATCCCAATAAAAATTTTAAAAGGGAAAGCACCAGCACATCATGTTCGCTGTAAAAGCTTTTTATTTTTTGTTTTAATTCTAATAATACTGTCATGATTGCTCTCTCCTTCCTGCGATTTTTTCATTTCTTTTTTCTTCTCTGTCGTACATTTTTTTCATTTGATTTAATCCTTTATAATATTCTTGTATTCCTTTTTGAGCTCTGGAATATTTTACAGAGCAGTATATATATGTCAAAATACTATATCCCACAAGCATAATCAAATACACACCAACAACTTTTATAATAAGCAGTGCTAAATTCATTCGATGAATATTTTCCATCATATATTCACTATTATATCCAAAGTAAATCAGCAGCAGCATACCATAAGCAATTGTTGTCAAAAAAAAGTTTTTAATCAGTGCCAACCCAATATAATCACTGCGATAATAATTGCTGATGGCTAAATGGCGCTTTCCTTCTCCTGACTCGTACAGGGCCAATTTATGCATTTTCTTAATTTTCTGATTATTTAGCATAAAATACCTCTTTTCCTGTTTTTTCTCCAAAAACTTATAATCATACATATTGCATTATAGCATACTCAAAGGAATCTAATCAAGACTTTTCAGCTATCTGCACCAATGGCAATAGTAAGAAAAAAGATTTTTTCTGCCCCTGCTTTTTTCAGCTCTTTCGCTGCTTCCTCAATGGTACTCCCTGTTGTATAAATATCATCTACTAAAAGTATATTTTCTCCATTTAATTTTTTTCGCACAACAAATGCATTTTTCATATTTTTCTGTCTTTCCTGATGATTTAATTCTTTTTGAGGCTTTGTGTTCTTCTGTCTTCTCAAAATTTTCTCATTCACAGGCATTCTCAGTTTCTTCCCCAATGCTTCTGCAATAACGCCTGCCTGATTATATCCCCGTTTTTCCAATCTACGAGGATGAAGAGGAATAGGAATAATGATATCAATACCCCATTTTTCTATTTTTTCTCTGGAATAATATGCGGCGAACTCACCATAGAATGTACCGTATTCTTGACGTTTTCCGTACTTTAACTGAAATAAAGAATCTTGAAGAAGGGTGCTGTAAGCAAAAATCCCCAGTCCCTGTTGGAATTGACGTGTTTTCCTGCAGTCCTTACAATACTCCTGCTCTGCCTTTTCCAGCGGTTTAGAACAGCAAAAGCATCTGGGTGCATGAATTGGTCTTAGTTTTTCTTTACATGTATCACAAATTTTCTTTCCCCAAGGCACTGTTATCTCATGACAGACCGGACAATGCCTTGGATATAAAATATCTAAAAATAAATTTCTTCTCAATGACTCTCCTTTATTCTCAAATCAAGAGTCGTATACCTACTTTGCTCCATTTTGTTATTTTCCATTTCCGCAAAAACTTTCTCATCCCCTACCAAAGTAACACATTTTCTAGCTCTTGTAACTGCCGTATAAAGAAGATTTCGGTTCATCAGCATCCTAGGTCCTGCTAAAAGAGGAATAATCACCGCTGGATATTCACTTCCCTGCGCTTTATGAATAGTAATTGCATAGGCAAGTTCTAATTCTTCCAGCTGTTTAAAGCTGTATTCCACAAATCTGCGCTCATCAAATTCCACGGTAATCGTTTCTGCAAAGATATTAATTTCCTTTATAATTCCCGTATCACCATTAAAAACTCCCACGCCCTTTTCCACAGGAATGCCATAGAGTCCTCTGATTTCCCACTCCAATTGGTAATTGTTTTTAATCTGCATGACTTTATCCCCTTCTCTGAAAAGTCCTCTACCATGCTCTTTTTCTTTCTTTTCCTCAGACGGCGGGTTTAAATACTGCTGGAGGATAACATTTAACCGTTCCACTCCCAAAAGCCCTTTTCGCATAGGTGTCAGTACCTGTATGTCATAAGGCTCTGCATCTACAAACTTAGGCATTTTCTTCTGAATAAGGGTAATCATAACGCTAATAATCACATTTGCGTCATATCGCTTCAAAAAGAAAAAATCCATACTCTTATTATCCAGACTTACCGGTACACCCTGATTGATTTTATGTGCGTTTACGACAATATCACTTTGAGATGCCTGACGGAAAATTTTCACCAACTCTACAACAGGAAATTCACCGGAAGAAATAATATCCTTTAAAACACTTCCCGGTCCTACACTAGGAAGCTGGTTCACATCACCTACTAAAATTAGTCTTGTTCCCGCCACTATCGCTGACAGCAGCGCATGCATAAGGAAAATATCTACCATAGACATTTCATCAATAATAATCACATCGGCTTCTAAAGGATTTTGAGCATTCCTTTCAAAGTGAATGCTCCCCGATTTTTCTTCAGGAGCTCCTGTAAGCTCCAACATTCTGTGAATAGTCTTTGCCTCGTATCCCGTAGCCTCTGTCATACGTTTTGCAGCTCTCCCGGTAGGTGCCGCAAGGTAAATATCCAGCCCTTCCATTTCAAAATATCGGATAATTCCGTTGATAGTAGTGGTTTTTCCTGTTCCCGGACCTCCGGTAATTACCAGTAGCCCGTTTCTTACTGCTTCTACAATTGCCTGCTGCTGCATCTGATCCAACTCAATTTTCTCCACTTTTTGAATTCTGCGGATTTTCTCTGCGATTACATCTTCATCTACCGTATCTTTTAAATTCAGTTCATGAAGCATCTGGGCAGTATGCAGTTCAATCTGATAATATTGGCTGGCATAAACAACCTGCTCTTTCTCATATTTAAAATCGTCTGTAATTTCCTTTACTACTATTTTACGGTCAATAGCTAAATCTACAATATGTTTTTCCATATAATCTGCCTGAACACCCAAAAGCTTTTCTGCTCTTGCCAGCAGAACTTTTTTCGGAAGGTATACATGCCCCTCTGCTGTAGCTAACAGTAATATGTATAAAAGACCGCTTCGAATGCGGTAATCGGAGTCTGTATGAATACCGATACGGGCTGCAATTTCATCTGCAATTTTAAATCCCACACCGGAAATGTCCTCTGCCATCTTATATGGATTTTCTTTTAAAATCCGATACATATCCTGCCTATACTGCTGGTAAATCTTAGCCCCCAAAGTCTGAGATATCCCATACTGCTGGAGAAACATCATGGCTTTTCTCATATCTGCCTTTTCTTCTACCTGCTCTGCAATTTCCCTTGCCTTTCGCTCGCTAATTCCTTTTACCTCTGCCAGACGCTCCGGTTCATTCTCAATAATCCGTAAGGTATCATCACCGAAATGACGTACAATTCTTGCAGCCAGAGCAGCTCCGATACCTCTTATAGCTCCTGAACCCAAATATCTCTCCATTGCCAGAGAGTCTTGTGGAATTACAATTTCATAAGAAGATACAGAAAACTGCTGCCCATAAGAAGGGTGTTCCTTATATACTCCTTTGGCTCTTATCGCCTCACCTTCATTCAGGTACTGAAAAATTCCCACACAGGTAATCTCTGTTTCTTCTACAACAAGATTTGCTACGGTATACCCGTTTTCCTGATTTCGATATATAATATGCTCTACATATCCTTCAATCGTTTCTTCCACATTTCTTCCTCTCTGTATCTCTATAATTTTCCGTTCATTTTACTCATCATTTCCATATACTGACCTGTACCTATGGCTACCACCTGTGCCGGATTATCTGCCACAATAGTATTAATTCCCGTTTCTTCCTCAATCAGTTCTTCCAGACCACCTAACAAAGCGCCTCCTCCTGTAAGAACAATACCTCTTTCTGCCACGTCCGCTGCTAACTCAGGTGGTGTTTTCTCTAACACGCTGTGAATAGTCTCCATAATTTGTGTTGTGGCATCCCGCAAAGCCTCTTTAATTTCCTCCGAAGTCAGCGTAACACTTTTTGGCAGTCCTGTAATGGTATCACGTCCTTTTACCTCCATGCTCTTTGGCTGCGGTGAAGAATACACGGTTCCTATCTGTATCTTAATATCCTCTGCCGTTCTCTCTCCAATCATCAGATTGTGTTTTTTCCTCACATGACGCATAATCGCATCATCAAAATCATCCCCTGCAAGCTTAATAGAAGTGGAAACTACCGTGCCGCCTAAAGAAATCACTGCTACGTCCGTCGTTCCCCCTCCGATATCCACAATCATATTCCCGAAAGGTATTGTAATGTCAATGCCTGCACCAATGGCTGCTGCAATAGGTTCTTCTATAATATGCACCTCTCTGGCACCTGCCTGATAAGTGGCTTCTTCTACTGCTTTTTTCTCCACCTCTGTAATACCGCTTGGAGCACATATACTGATACGTGGTTTTCGAAATGCTCGCTTTCCTATTGCCTTGGAAATAAAATATTTCAGCATTTTCTCTGTAACCTCGTAGTCAGAGATAACACCCTGTCTTAAAGGGCGTACTGCCACAATATTCCCCGGTGTGCGTCCTATCATCTGACGGGCTTCCTCGCCCACTGCCCGTATTTTATTATTATCTTTATCGTATGCAACTACTGATGGTTCTTTTAAAACAATACCCTTACCCTTTGCATAAACAAGGATACTAGCTGTTCCCAAATCAATTCCAATGTCTGATGCTGCCATTCATTTACCCCTTTCCTAAGACTTTTCGCCTCAGCTCTACTTCATTATATACAACTTCCCCTTTATTGAAAAGGGGCAATCATCTCAAATATTTTGACACATATTGACCTGTGTAAGATGCCGGATTTGCTGCGACCTCCTCAGGAGTCCCCTTGGCAACTACAGTTCCTCCCTTGTCTCCGCCTTCTGGTCCTATATCAATAATATAATCTGCTGTTTTAATCACATCCAGATTATGCTCAATTACTACAACAGTGTTTCCTCCCTCTGAAAGCCTCTGAAGAATTTCAATCAGTTTATGCACATCTGCAAAATGTAGTCCCGTTGTAGGCTCATCTAAAATATAAATCGTCTTTCCCGTACTTCTCTTACTAAGCTCTGTAGCCAGCTTAATTCGCTGTGCCTCTCCTCCTGAAAGTTCTGTAGAAGGCTGTCCCAGACGAATATAGGAAAGTCCTACATCATAAAGTGTCTGAATTTTTCTCTTAATGGAAGGAACATGGTCGAAGAAAGTCAGTGCTTCCTCTACTGTCATATTCAATACATCATAAATACTCTTGCCTTTATATTTTACTTCCAGTGTTTCCCTGTTGTATCGTTTTCCCTGACATACTTCACATGGTACGTATACATCCGGCAAAAAGTGCATTTCAATTTTTAAAATACCGTCACCGCTGCAGGCTTCACATCTTCCGCCTTTTACGTTAAAACTAAATCTGCCCTTTTTATATCCTCTTGCTTTTGCATCTGCTGTCGCTGCAAAAAGGTCTCTAATTTGATCAAACACACCAGTGTAGGTTGCCGGATTTGAACGAGGCGTTCTTCCGATAGGAGACTGATCAATGTCAATTACTTTATCTAACTGTTCCACCCCTTCTATGCACTTATGTTTACCTGGAATAGTTCTTGCACGGTTTAATTTTCTCGCCAGACTCTTATATAAAATTTCATTGATAAGAGAACTCTTTCCTGAGCCGGAAACGCCCGTTACACAAGTCATAACACCAAGGGGAATTTTTACATCTATATTCTTTAAGTTATTTTCTGCTGCTTTTCGGATTGTGAGAAATCCCGTTGGCTTTCTTCTAATTTCTGGAACAGGAATTTTAATCTTACCGCTTAAATACTGCCCTGTAATGGACTTTGGATTTTGCATAATCTCTTCTGCTGTTCCAATTGCCACCAACTCACCTCCATGCTCTCCTGCACCGGGACCGATATCTACTACACAGTCTGCTGCACGCATGGTATCTTCATCGTGTTCCACCACAATCAAAGTGTTTCCCAAATCCCGCAAATGCTTCAATGTTCCCAAAAGTTTGTCATTATCTCTCTGGTGAAGCCCAATACTCGGTTCATCCAAAATATATGCCACACCTACCAGACCAGAGCCAATCTGCGTTGCCAGTCGGATACGCTGAGCTTCTCCTCCTGAAAGTGTTCCTGTTGCCCTTGCCAGTGTCAGATAATCCAGCCCTACATTTACCAGAAATCCCACTCTCGCTTTAATCTCTTTTAACACCTGCTCACCAATAAGCTGCTGTGTTTCTGAAAGCTTTAACCCTTCCAAAAACTCATAAAGACTACTGATTGACATGGAGGTAACCTCATAAATATTCTTATCTCCCACCGTCACTGCCAGCGCTTCCGGTTTCAACCTCTGCCCTTTACAGGAAGGACATGGCGTAATGCGCATAAAGGACTCATATTCCTGTTTCATGGTATCTGAGCCTGTCTCTCTATATCGTCGCTCCACGTTCTTTACAATTCCTTCAAAAGCTACATCATAAACACCTTCCCCACGCTGTCCTTTATAATACACTTTCACTTCTTTTCCATTTGTTCCATGGATTAAGACATCCTGCACTTCCTGAGAATATTCCTCAAAAGGCGTATCCAAATCAAAGTGATATTCCTTTGCTAATGCATCTAAAATCGCTCTGGTAAAACTTCCCTTAACTGCACAGGACTGCCATCCCATCACCGTAATCGCACCTTGGGAAATACTAAGACTCTTATCCGGTATCATTAAGTCCACATCAAACTCCATGCGATAGCCCAGACCAAAGCAGGAAGGGCAGGCGCCAAAGGGATTGTTGAAAGAAAAGCTTCTGGGCTCGATTTCATCAATGCTAATTCCGCAGTCCGGGCAGGCAAAGCTCTGGCTGAAATTCACATAATTTCCATCCATAGTATCTACCACCAGTCTGCCCTCTGCAATATTAAGCACGGTTTCAATAGAGTCTGTCAGTCGTTTTTCAATCCCTGGCTTTACAATTAAACGGTCTACAATAATTTCTATATTATGCTTGATATTTTTATCCAGCTTGATTTCTTCATTTAATTCATATAAGTTGCTATCTACCAGTACACGCACATAGCCGCTTTTTCTCGCCTGTTCAAACAGCTTTGCGTGAGTTCCCTTACGTCCTCTTACCACTGGGGCTAAAAGCTGTATTTTCGTCCTCTCCGGCATTCCCATAATATGGTCTACCATCTGATCTACTGTCTGCTTCTTAATTTCTCTACCACATTTCGGACAATGGGGTATTCCAACTCTTGCGTACAGCAGACGAAAATAGTCATAAATCTCTGTCACAGTCCCCACCGTAGAACGAGGATTTCGGTTGGTGGATTTCTGATCTATAGAAATTGCAGGAGAAAGCCCTTCTATACTCTCTACATCTGGCTTTTCCATCTGTCCCAAGAACTGACGGGCATAAGATGATAAAGACTCCATATATCTTCTCTGTCCTTCCGCATAAATTGTATCAAATGCTAGAGAACTCTTTCCCGAGCCGCTGAGTCCTGTAAGCACTACCATTTCATTTCTGGGAATATCCACATCAAGATTTTTCAGATTATTTTCATTTGCACCGCGTATCTTTATAAACTGCCTTGCCTGCATTTTTACTGCCATAATTTTCCCTTTCTTCCGTATATCTATAAACTTGATTTTCACTTTGTGCAAATATTATACCACACCGCTTTTACTCTTTGCAAACATTTGTTCTGTTTATCTTTAACAGGACAATCCGAAAGTAATTTATCCATCCATAAATCAATTGATTGAGCTTTTCCACCTTATACCTCATTCTTGTAGCACTGCAAATCTTTGGTGTAATACATGAGACCTCTCCAGTTTAGAAAGCAAACTCTTTCCCTCCATGTGCCTGTCACATCTACTTTGCTCCTACAAAGGTGATAGTTATCAGACTTCACCTCACGATAATCACCTTTGCTGTTCGACTATACCCTTCCCACTATCTGGGTATATTTTGGACTTTCATCCGTTAGAGTTTGCCCATGCTGGACAAACCAGAAAACTGCCGGCACCTTAAACGCCGGCAGTTTCTTTATCTTTAGTATCTTCTTTTCTACATGAGGAACAAATATACTGCATAATATCCCGTCTGGTAACAATTCCAATAAAATTCTTCTGATCGTCCACCACCGGAACAAAATTCTGTCTCATTGCTTTATCCAGCAAATCCTCCATATCTGAGTCCACACGTATAGGTTTATAATCCGTTCTTCTTTCAAAGGAAGTAATAGGAACCTCCTCTGCACTTTTTAAATTTAAATCAGCCCTGTTCTTTAATCCCCATAACAAGTCACCTTCTGTAATGGTACCTGTATATTTTCCTCGTTCATTAATAATCGGAATACATGAATACTTATGATATTCCATTTTTTCCAATACTTGTCTAAGGCTAAAGGTATCATAAATATATGCAACGTCTACTTTGGGGGTAAGAAAAAACAAAATATTCATACAATTCCTCCCCTATCTTTTCTGTTCTTATTCTGCCACAGAAAAACACAGAAATCCAGAACAAAAGAATTAAACTTTATTAAAATTCCATAAACTTCTTTACAAATCAAACAAAAACTCTGACAAAACCATATTGCTTAAAAGAATTCCTTCCTCTGAGAGAAAAATTCTGTCCTTATGTTCCAGCAGCATACCGTTTTCCAGACATTTATGTAAAGCTTTTTCATAAACCATATCCATATCTCTGCCGAAAATATGTCTGAATTCCTTTTTGGAAACACCTCTTGTCTTGCGAAGTCCCAGAAACATAAACTCCTCCATCTGGCGGGGTTCTTCCAAAAACTGAACATCTTCCCGCATAGTCTTAGGCTGCATACATCGCTCCAAATAGATCTTCATATCTTTTGTATTACTCATACGAATATTGCGTACCATGGATGCTGCCCCAAGTCCCAGACCTAAATAATCCTCACGTTCCCAATATTTCAAATTGTGTTTGGACTCTTTTCCCTGTTTGGCATAATTGGAGATTTCATACTGTTCATATCCTGCTTCTTTTAGAAATCTGCCTGTCCAAAGATAGATTTCTCTGCTGGTTTCTTCATCAGGCAAAAGCTCCGAATGCTCTGTATACTTCTCATAAAACGGAGTACCTTCTTCAATAATAAGCTGATACACAGAAATATGCTCCGGTTCTTGCGCTGCTGCTGTTTCCAGCTCCTTCTTCCACTCCTGCAAAGTCTGCCCCGGTATAGAAGAAATCAAGTCCACACTGATGTTATCAAATCCGTTCTTTCTTGCCAGCTCATAGCTGTCCACAAATTGCTGATACGTATGAATTCTGCCTAAAAGTCTGAGTTTTTCATCATCTACCGACTGCAGCCCCATGCTCAAACGGTTAATTCCATTCGCCTTATAGCACTGCAACTTTTCTTCATCTACTGTTCCGGGATTTACTTCTATAGTAATCTCCGGTCTTTTTTCCAGTTCAAATACTTCATAAACTTTCTGAAGAATACACTCCATCTGTTTCGGTAAAAGAATAGACGGTGTACCTCCTCCAATAAATATAGTTGATACACGATATCCTTTTGCAAAGTCCTTATAGCTTTCAATCTCCGAAAGCAGCGCACTTACATACCGCTCTCGTTCTTCCTCTCCTGCACTCCAGGAAAGGAAATCACAATATTCACACTTTCTCACACAAAAGGGAATATGAATATAGAGTCCCAAATCCTTCTTCATACAATACTTTCCCCAATTTCTTATTTATCGTCTAATTTTAATACGCTCATAAATGCTTTCTGTGGAATTTCTACATTTCCGATCTGACGCATACGTTTCTTACCTTCCTTCTGTTTTTCCAGAAGTTTTCTCTTACGGGAAATATCTCCTCCGTAACATTTTGCCAATACGTCTTTACGCATTGCTTTTACAGTTTCTCTGGCAATAATTTTACTTCCCACTGCTGCCTGAATTGGAATTTCAAAAAGCTGTCTTGGAATTTCTTCCTTGAGCTTTTCACACATCTTGCGTCCCCTCTCGTAAGCAGAGCCTGCAAATACAATAAAGGACAGGGCATCTACTTCTTCTTTGTTTACCAGAATATCCAGTTTTACTAAATCACTCTGCTCATAACCCAGCATCTCATAATCAAAAGAAGCATAACCTCTGGAACGTGATTTTAAGGCATCAAAGAAATCATAGATAATTTCATTCAGTGGCAGATGATAATGCAGAAGGGCACGGGTAGTTTCCATATATTCCATTCCCTGATACTGCCCTCTTCTCTCCTGACACAAATCCATAATCGGTCCGATAAACTCTGTAGTTACCATAATTTCCGCCTTTACCATAGGCTCTTCCATATAGTCAATTTCAGACGGATCCGGAAGATTTGACGGATTAGTAAGGTCGATGACTTCGCCGTTTGTTTTATGCACTTTATACACAACTCCCGGAGCTGTTGTAACAAGGTCCAGATTATACTCTCTTTCCAATCTCTCCTGGATAATTTCCAAATGCAGCAATCCTAAGAAACCACAGCGAAATCCAAATCCAAGGGCAATGGATGTCTCCGGTTCAAAAAACAGAGAAGCATCATTTAACTGCAATTTTTCCAGTGCGTCACGTAAATCCTGATATTTGGCTCCGTCTGCAGGATACACACCGCAGAATACCATAGGATTTACCTTTTTATAACCCGGCAGCGGCTTTTCACATGGGCGTTCCATATCGGTAATAGTATCACCCACGCGGGTATCTTTTACATTTTTAATGCTGGCAGTCACATATCCTACCATTCCCGCAGAAAGCTCCTCGCATGGAATAAACTGTCCTGCACCAAAATATCCTACTTCTACAACTTCCTCAACAGCACCGGTTGCCATCATACGGATTTTTGTACCTTTGCGGACTGTTCCTTCTTTAATACGGCAAAATACAATAACACCTTTATACGGATCATAAATAGAGTCAAAAATCAACGCCTGCAAAGGATTGTCAGGACTTCCTAAAGGTGCCGGAATTTTTTCAACAATCTGCTCCAGAACATCTTCAATATTCAATCCTGTTTTTGCAGAAATCAAAGGAGCATCTTGAGCTTCAATTCCAATTACATCTTCAATTTCATTGATAACTCTTTCCGGCTCTGCACTTGGCAAATCAATTTTGTTGATAACTGGAAATACATCTAAGTCATGATCTAAAGCCAAATATACATTTGCCAGTGTCTGAGCTTCAATTCCCTGGGCAGCGTCCACTACCAGGATTGCCCCGTCGCAGGCAGCTAGACTTCGTGACACCTCATAGTTAAAATCCACGTGTCCCGGCGTATCTATTAAATTAAAAATATATTCCTCTCCGTCCTTTGAATGATATACAATACGGACAGCCTGAGATTTTATAGTAATTCCTCTTTCTCTTTCCAAATCCATATTATCCAAGACCTGTGCCTGCATCTCTCTATCAGTGAGCAGTCCGGTTTTCTCGATAATACGGTCTGCCAATGTAGATTTACCATGGTCAATATGTGCGATAATACAAAAATTACGAATTTTACTCTGTTCGATTGACGGCATATAATTTCCTCCATAGTTTTCCTTCATACTAAACATATAAATAGGCATACTAGATAAGTATATCATGGCAATTAGAAATTAAGCAAGAAATTTATGTGCCTGTCAGTACCTTATTTAAAATATCTGCCAAAGGTTCCATGGCATTCATTTCTTCCTGTACGGTATTGGTCTGTGCCCCACATTCCACCAACAGAGCTTTCGGTCGTAAATGCAGATTATAGCGATATCCTCTCAAATAAATGGTTCTTGCAATATCCGGATAATATTTCTTTGCTTCCAACATCATCTGTAAAGAAAATGCCAGATTTTCCTGAATGTACGGATTAGGCAGATAGGAAATTTCTCCATTTTGATTGGTTCTGCTCAGTCCGTTAAAAAACATCATTTTAGCAGTTTCCTTCCCGTCAATATTAGTAACCAGTCTCTTGTCTTCCGCCACCCCATCTCTGTGAAGGTCAATGACTACTTCTACGCTGGGATTTTCCTCCAAAATCTGACTGATTCGCTCCTGAGCATAAGTATATGCTTTATTTCTATCCAGTTTTCCGTCTACAATATCAAAGGTATCTGTCACATGAATAACATTGTATCCGTATGTATCCTGCAACAAAGTTGTCAAATAATCCCCCACTCCCACAATGGTCGTGGAAGGATCACCCGGCACAGAGTCAATAAACGCTTCCTGAGAATGACTGTGGTAAATTAGAATTTGCGGCTGCTCATTACTTCCCTGCATCCGCATATCCATTTCAAGGAGCGCCGGTGCATTTAGCTGTTCACTGTTTATGCTAGTGGTTTTATCCACAGTATAAAAATTACTCATAACAAAATTAAAATCCTGAAACTTTTCCAGAGGAATATCAGTAACCGGAACTTTTATCTGATTAACTGCTTCTTGACTGGGAGTGTCTCCCGGTATTTCTGCGTCTTCCGTACTTTCATAACCAGAGGACAAAGGACCGGCTTCCTGATTTTCCTCTAAAAGCTTTGCCTCCAGAAATTCTGTATTTTCCCTCATAATCCGACTGCTGGTTTCCATATCCATTTCCGGTTTCTTTTCTTCCTCTTCCGAATACTTTTTCAATACGGGAATTTGCGCCTTTATTTTATCCCGCAACCACTGTGTCCCGTCTTTTTTCCCCTCAGTCTCAGTTATTCCCGGAAGATACGTCTTTAATGCCTGATACTGAATATTCCCCAGCATATATTCCATATCTTTTTTATCAAGAGCCAGTCCTTTTACAATAATATATGCTGCCAGCAAAACCATTAAAATCCACAGCAAAATTGAAATTCCCTGTTCCACATCTCTTTTCTTCACCCTATCACCTCATATCTATATATGAGAAAACGTATTTCAATTATGCCTTCTCTTTTGCAAATGTAAAATTCAATCCCTCAGAAATAGTATAGGAAAGCCGTTTAATTGTCTCATCTACATCTTTGGGTGTCACAAACATACTGTAAAGAGAAGGTGCAAGCATTTCTTCCAGAAATTCTTTCTTCTCTGCCTCCTCTAACGTATCTAGCAGATGTGCCATAGAATCGTGGACAATGGTTGCCGCATCAACCACTGTAGGCACTCCAATTCCGATTACTTTTACGCCCAGCACATCCTCATTTAACCCGTTTCGATGATTTCCCACTCCTGAGCCGGGGTTAATTCCCGTATCTGTAATCTGAATGGTTCTGTTCAGCCTTTTCACACTTCTGGCAGCCAAGGCATCAATGGCAATAATTACATCCGGCTTTGTTTCCTCTGCCACACCTCTGATAATTTCCAGTGTTTCCATTCCTGTCTGAGCCATGACGCCCGGCACAATTCCACTTATGCTACAAGCATGCTCCTCTCCCATTCCTCGAATACCGTATTCTTTGATAATATGTCTGGTAATATGAAGATTTGCTACCACTTCCGGTCCCAAAGCATCCGGTGTGATTTCTCTGTTTCCCAACCCTGCCACCAGTACCCGAATATCCTCCTTTTTTGGCAAAAGACTCTTTACATGGTGTGCAATCTCTTTTGAAATTTCCCTGTGATAATTCTCATCCGGCACAGACATATTGGGAGCTTCGATGGTAATGTAAACCCCCTGCGGTCTTCCCATAGTTTTTGCTCCGTTTTCCGTCTCAATTCGCACAACCGTTGTTCTGATATCCTTCTCTTGATTATAATCCTCCTCAATGACAACACCTCTGACTTCTACGTTATCCTCTTCAAATTTTTCCTTTGCTTCCAATGCCAAATCTGTATGAATTCTCTGCAATGACATTTTTCTCTTCCTTTCTCTCCTTTTTTAAGTATTTTTTGCAATTTAAAGAATTTTATGTATTGACATTTATCGGCAAATATTCTACAATAAAAAAGCATGTTATATCGGAGAGTTCCGTGTCTTTCTCCGATAAATAATAGAAAAATAATAACTTGGAAAAAGATTATATTCGGAGGTGTACGCTTTGGCTAACATTAAATCTGCAAAAAAAAGAGTATTAGTAAACAGAAAAAAAGCTGAAAGAAATAAATCTATCAAATCAGCTGTTAAAACTTCTATCAGAAAAGTAGAAGCTGCTATCGAAGCAAAAGATAAAGAAGCAGCATCTGCAGCATTATTAAATGCTATTTCTACTATTGATAAAGCAGCATCTAAAGGTGTTTATCATAAAAACACAGCTGCAAGAAAAGTTTCTCGCTTATCTAAAGCAGTGAACACTCTTGCATAAAAACCAGATAGCTTAAAATAAAATCACCCCCTTGGCTGACCGTCATCAGTCAAGGGGGTTTTACATTGCATTAAGAATATCAGGAATAAGGTTATCGTACAAAATATTTGCAATATATGCTTTGTGCGATAATCTTAATCTCCTTCTATATACTACTGAATTTCACCAACAGCAATTCCACGCTCATGGTATCTGTCATAAGTCCTGTCTTCACCTTTGTTTCTGCCGTAACGCATTCCTCTACTGCTTTTCTCAATTCTTCTGTACTGTATTTTCTTGCGTATGTGAGATAATTTTTTACAACAAAAGGCTGAATTCCTACTTTTTTTCCAATTTGTGATTGGTCATATCCACATTTTGATAATTCTTTCACCTGCATAATCAGATTAAACTGCCTTACCAAAAGAAACAAAATTCGCATAGGAGGCTCTTTTAATGCCAGCAGTTCATAATAAAGGTCTAATGCCTTTTTTTGATTTTTCTCTGTTACAGCTCGAATCATATCAAAAATATGATTGGTTATCTGTGTTGTACACACATTCTCAATATCCTGTGCTGTGATAATCTCCCTACCCATGGTATAACACAAAAGCTTTTCCAGTTCTCTTTCTATATTTCCCATATCTGTTCCTGTTTTACTTAAGAAAAGCTCCATATCCTTTTGTGTGATTTTCTTTCCCTCTCTTTTCATCATTCCCAGAACCCAGCGCATAATAGTGTTGCTATCCTGTACATTAAACTCCACTACCCGCCCATATTTCTTTACTGCCTTGTACATCCTGTTTCTTTTATCTACATCGTTTTCAATAAAAACCATACAGATATACTCCGGCAGTTCTGCCATATATTCCGGCAAATCCGCACACTGATTTTTAAAAAATCCTGTATCTTCCAGAAAAATCACTCGTCTGTCTGCAAAAAAAGGCATGGTTTCTGCCAAGTCTACAATCTCCTTTGGCTCTGTCTTTTTTCCTTCAAACATAGAAAAGTTCATGGAGTCATCCTCCTGAACCAGTGCTCTTTTTAATTTTCCTTTATACTGCTGTTTTAAATAATTTTCTTCCCCATACAGTAAATATACCTGTTTAAAATCCTGATTTTTAATATCTTCCTGTAAGCTTTTCATACTTCTCTCTTTTCTTACATCTTTTTATAGTTTTATCATTATATCACGGTTCATTTCCTGTGAAAAGATATCTTTTCCTTCCCAGCCTGCTCTCTATAAAAAAATCTTTCTTTCTCTCAGCCAATACAATCTCTCCTTCCTCCATGGTCAAAAACACTTTTTCCGTGTAAATTTTCAGTCTTTCCATCAACTCTCTATGAGGATGCCTGTAAGGATTATCCTTACCGCAGGAAATCACAGATGCCTGAGGGCTGATGATTTCCAATAATTCCTCTTTTGTGGAATTCTTAGAACCATGATGTGCCACTTTGAGCACGTTATACTCCTCCTCCCTCTCCTTCAATTCCTGAAAAAACTCCTTTTCCCCTTCTCCCTCTATATCTCCGGTAAAAAGTACCCTGAGGTTTCCCTTTGTCATTCGAAATGCCTGAGAACCTTCATTGCATTCCAAATCTTTTCTATTAGGTGCCAGACATTCCAACTGCACTTTTTCTTCTCTTATTTTTGTTCCTTTCTTTATATATACTACCTCACATCCGGCTCTCTTTCCGATTTTTTCCAGAGCGTCCAATTTCTCCTTTGTCTCCTCACATTCCGATAAAAATAAAGTTCCTATCTTCATCTGTGTCTCCTTTTTTTCCACACTTTCCAGAATTTCCTGTATTCCGCTAATATGATCCAAATCTGTATGGGAAACAAAAATCCCTTTTATTTCCTGTATTCCAAAAGCTTTTAAAAAGGGAAGAATTCGGTACTTTCCCACACCAGGCACACTACTGCTGCCTCCGTCTATGAGAAAGCAACTTCTGTTATCAGTATGAATACAGGCACAATCTCCCTGTCCTACATCTAAAAATGTAACATCTCTTTTTTCCCATGGAAGCTTTCCATATAAAAGAAGAATACACAATGCCAATATCCCATAAAAAGACTTCTTCCACTTTTTGTGCGTTTTTATCCACAGCAAAAGAAAAAGAACTACATAATAACACACACATTTCCACAGCACCGGCTTTCCTGTAATCCATAATGCAAAAGGGAGATTCTGAAGTGCTCTGCCCACACCTAAATAAATCTCCAAAATCAAAATTGCAGGCATTACAACAATCTTACCTAATGGAATAATCTGGCACATACCTAAAAGGCTTCCTGCACAACCGGATATGAATAAAATTCCCGCTGTGGGAAGAACCAGAAGATTTACAATAATCCCCAAAACAGATATTTCATAGAAAAAATACATCATCATAGGCAGAAGAACTACCCATACAGCTATTCCTCCCTTTATTCCGTCTAACAGAATATCTCTGCCTTTCTCCCAAAATGTTTTCTTTCCCTTTCTCACTTTTTTTAAAAAAAGTACAGGTTGGATTAGACCTAAGCCCAAAATTGCACCAAAAGACAATAAGAAGCTGCTATCATATAAATACAAAGGAGATTTCATTAAAAGTAAAATACATGCCAAAGCTGCCGAGGATAAAAAATCATACGTTCTTTTCCACATCAGTGCCCCAATCCATACAGAAAACATAATTGCCGCCCGTATTACAGCAGCTCCGCTTCCGGTAAGACCTCCGTATAAAATCATTACAACCATGGAAATACTTCCTGCTGCCCAAAAAGGCATAGAAAGCCTCTGTAAAATTTTTAAAAGTCCTCCTCCCATAACGGAAAGATGCAATCCTGAAATAGCTAAAATATGGGAACATCCCATAATCTGAAACAGAATTTTTTGGCTAC
>RCNH01000147.1_pt1 | contig 33853 bp, 28 predicted proteins | sample 2041161 | NCBI WGS metagenome assembly RCNH01 (sample SAMN09708215, study PRJNA481090) | Feces metagenome, whole genome shotgun sequencing project. | biome: feces | host: Leptonychotes weddellii | place: Antarctica: Sion Island | collected 2010-03-01 | reverse complement strand
TTCTTCTTGTTCTTCATGGTGTTGTAGTTTCTCTGCTTGCACTCGGAGCATCTCAAAGTGACTTTAACGCGCATAACGGCACCTCCTTATAATTGCCTCCCTGTATCACCCCGTCTAGTATAAAAAATTTAGCCAGCGGCCAACTACATTGCCGCTCCGGGGCTGAAAAAAGCGCAGAAAAAACAGCCTTTTTTCACAGGTAAAATCATTTTAACACAGAAACTTTCCCACGTCAATCATTTTTTCTTTATTTTTGAACTTTTTTGTTGTACAATAGTGTGGAACGTTACGGATCAGAAAGGAGGACAATCTATGAATAAAATTATGGGTATTGATTACGGAGATGCCAGAACCGGTGTCGCAATTTCGGACCTGATGTGCACCATTGTGGGCAGTACGGCGGTTGTTCCCAGCCGCAATACGGATAAGGCAGTTGCCGAAATTGTCAGAATGGCGAAGGAAAATTCGGTAGGGGAGATCGTTGTTGGGCTTCCCAGAAACATGAACGGCACGGAAGGCGTCCGTGCAGAGATCTGCCGTGCATTTGCTGACAGACTTGCGCAGGAAACCGGACTGCCGGTAACCATGTGGGACGAACGCAGAACGACTGTCGAGGCACACAACATTCTGTCTGAGCACAATTACCATGGAAAAAAACGCAAAAATACGGTGGATGCGGTAGCAGCTTCTTTGATTCTGGAAAGCTATTTGAATTTTCGAGATCGATAAAAAAGCTCCCGTAGGCCTGTGATAATCAGCAGAATTCCAAACAATTTCTGCAGTGCTTCTGTTTTCAGATTCTGTCCAAACCAGGAAACCAGCGCAGCAGAAGTACAGCCTGCCGCAATGGCCGGGAAAATTTTTTTCAGATTCAGCCTTCCATTTCGGAGATGGATCAGCGTTGCAAATCCGGCCGAGGGAAGAAAAAAGAGCAGATTGATTGTCCTGGCTTCTTCCGGAGCGTGTCCCAGAATCAGCGTCAGGTACAGAACCAGCAGACTTCCGCCGCCGACACCCAGACCGGAAAGAAATCCCAGAACGGAGCTTATCAGAAAATTTACCACAGCGACCGGATCCCTCCCCACAGAATCAGGACTCCCAGCAGCCTGTGAAGCCAGACGGTCGGGATTTTTTTCGCCAGAATTCCTGCGGGTATTCCGCCTGCGGCACTGCCAAGCAGAAAGGGAAGTACCGGGGCAAGTTCCCGGGGAAAGCCGATCATGATCAGAGAAATCAGACTGATGGGCAGCATGACAGCTACGGATGTGGGGAATAGTTCTTCTTCATTCGGTGATGCCAGAATCTGAAGAAGAGGCAGGAAAATCATACCCCCGCCGGTTCCGAGCAGGCCGTTTACTGCGCCTGCGCATCCGCCTGCCAGAGCGTATCCTGCGGACTCGTATTTTTTCAAAAGGAAACACCTCCTGTGAGATTCTGCTCAACAGGAGGTGTTTCTATACGGTTTTCCCCAGACCGGAATAATGGCTGCACAAAAAATCGGACGGAAATTTTCAGCCCGGTGTTTTTGTGGTTGTCAGGTTCTGAAGTGTGTGCAGCTATACAATAAGGTTAGATTTTTTTATTTTACAGGGCTGTTCTCGTGTTTCTTGATACTATTTATTGGATATTTTCAAGCAACAACAATTAATTTTGAATAAACAAACACAGATCCTTTCGGTTCCCAATGCTGGGATTTGTTTTATACACTTTTCTACATATTCCGCATCTTCTGAACTTTGAGAAAGATAATGCGGAAATATGGACTTTCAGAATCATTCCCTCTATAATAAAGGAGATGATAACTGCCGCTGTACCAGACTTCACCAAAAGCGCAAGGCTGTACGGATACATATTTCTTTTTGACGGGAGTGATTTTATGCCTTTTTCCATTGTCCGGCAGGACATTACCAAGATGAAGGTAGATGCCATTGTAAACGCTGCCAATACAGACCTTCGCATGGGCGGTGGTGTCTGTGGAGCGATTTTTAAAGCCGCAGGAGCAAACGCTCTGCAGGCAGCCTGTATGAAGCTGGCTCCCATTAAGACCGGCAGCGCAGCCATTACGCCTGGCTTTTCTCTGGATGCGAAATTCATAATCCATGCAGCAGGTCCGATCTACTGCCAGTGGAGCCCCAGTAAAAACAAGGAACTGCTTTATTCTGCCTATTGGGAATCCCTGAATCTGGCGTATGAACACAAATGCAGCAGCGTTGCCTTTCCCCTGATTTCCAGCGGTGTCTACGGGTATCCCAAGGATGAGGCGCTGCAGACTGCAACAAATGCCATCCGGAATTTTCTGCGTTTACACGATATGGATGTATACCTTGCCGTATTCGACAAGGCCGCTTTTCAGATCAGCAAAAACCTCACGGGTTCCGTTGAAAGCTACATCGATGAAAACTACGTATCCGAGCATTCTCTTCTCCGGTCGAAACTTTACACCCCTCTCTCTGATTTTGAAAGACTTGCATCAGCGGCTCCTGCGGCAGGATTAGATGAGCTTATCGAGCATCTGGATGAACCATTCAATGAAACGCTTCTGCGGCTCATCGATTCCAAAGGCCTCAGTGATTCAGAGGTTTATAACCGAGCTAATATTGACCGCAAGCTTTTTTCCAAAATTCGAATTGGCAAGGGCTACATGCCCAGCAAACGGACCGCTTTGGCTCTGGCAGTCGCGCTGGAACTGACGCTTGAGGAAACAGACGATCTGTTGGAGCGGGCAGGATATGCCTTGTCCCACAGTAAAAAGTTCGATGTGATTGTGGAGTATTTCATTGTCAGCGGCAACTACGATATTTTTCAGATCAACGAAGTACTGTTCCAGTATGATCAGCCTCTGCTGGGTGCTGGGGTATAAGTGTCGCTTTCAAAGCGACCAACAGGGATCCCTGATCTGGTATCTTAAAGGTACCAAATAACAGGAGGGATTTCTGATGAAACAAGATTTGACAGAACTGGTTTTTATTCTGGACCGAAGCGGCTCCATGAGCGGCCTGGAGCAGGACACCATTGGCGGCTTCAACGCTATGCTGGAAAAGCAAAAGAAGGAAGCAGGCGAATGCCGGATTACGACAGTGCTTTTTGATAACCGCTACGAGCTTCTCCACGACCGGATTGATATCCACGGAGTTCAGCCCATGACGGAGAAAGAATACTATGTTGCAGGCTCTACGGCACTTCTGGATGCCATCGGTAAGACGATCCACAAAATTGGCACTGCCCAGAAAAATACCGCAGAGGAATATCGGGCAGGTAAGGTGCTGTTTGTAATTATCACAGACGGATACGAAAATGCCAGCCGATCCTATACAGCTCAGCAGGTGAAGAAGCAGATCCAGCATCAGCAGACGAAATACGGCTGGGAATTTATCTTTCTGGGTGCAAATATTGATGCCGTAGAAACTGCGGCTTCGTTTGGAATCCGTGCCGACCGGGCAGCTGACTATGTACCGGATGGAGAAGGCACAAGACTGAACTATGAAGTTATGAGCGATGCCATTACTTCCTACCGTGCCTGTGGAGCCATGGCAAAGGATGCGCTGGACGGCATTCGTAAGGATCAGAAGACCAGAGGAAAGTAATAAAAAACCGAGGGCAGAAGTTTTCTTCTGTCCCCATGATGACATAACAACAGATACCGTAAGCGACTGGGAAGCGATTCCCAGTCGCTGTTTTTCGCAGTATCGTCATGAAAAAAGAGCGCCCACAGGCTGCCCAATACACTCACCGTATCATTTCTATCCAGTCTTGTCTATTCGTATTTACTCTAACCTTCATCCATTTTTTATAGTATTCTGTAGTTACAGCAAAGGAACAAAATCAAAAGCGTTCCGGAATACAAAGGAGACTCAGTAACATGAGAAATCCAAATATTTCTAAGAATTAGCCCTCGATTGAGAGTAAGAAATTCAATCGAGGGCTAGTTCTTTTCTGTTAACAATTTACAAAGGCTATGCACAGCTATTCATTGCAGATAGTTCTCAAGCTCACAGGTTGTCATCGCAGTAGTATTGATCTTCGTAACCTTTGTTATGCAAATGACAGACAAATTTGTCCAAAACTGTTTTCCAGACAACTTTAATGAATCGCACATTGCCAAACCATTTTACCAGTGTGGGACTGACAGCATAGTACAATCTAATAAACGCCCTGCCATACCATGTTCTGGAAAGTGTCTGGTCTCGAAATCTTCTGAGTGTCCATACCGGCGCACAATCATAAGAACCATAAACACAGGTTGCAATATAGCATCCTTTCTTTGCAGATGGTGTATCCGGCTCTTGCAATACAGTCTGGACATTGCTTATCTTCGGGGGTTCTTTCTTCTCGGAAGCAAAATGGTGCTTTCTAATCACTGGAGTCTGCAAAAGTTCTGTTACTTTTCCTACTATGTAACTTTGATTGATTCCATAAGATGTCCACAGTGTAAGTAAGGGAATACCGGCTTCTTCCAAAATATTATGAACCTTGGCATCTCGTTCCTGACGCTTGCGGTCCAGATGGGATCTGTCGTTAATTTCAATCACAAGTTTGGGAATATATTCGCTGTTCGTAACAAGGAAGTCCACATTTCTGTATAATTCATTCTGAAAGTGTGCTTCATCTGTGCGTCTTATAAAAGTGGCAAGATTCACCTGAGGATACAGATGAAATTCCTGCGGAATTGCCATCAAAATAGCATGATAAAAATCATGCTCCATTTTAGTCATAAGCGGTTTTAAATCGTACAGATACTGTTCAGAGCCACCCGGGAACATTGGATCTGTTGCCTGCTGAGTGCTTGGTCTTGATGGTTCCGGATTTGTATTTTCTGGACATGAGGCATCTTTGTAATGCCATTTATGGCATCGATCGCATTTTATAACGAATCCCTGCTCTTTTAATTCATTACAGTGCCGACACAAAGGATATTTTCCACTCTCCGCTCCGCACACCTGACATTTCATATTTTAAACCTCTCGTTCTTTGTTTGGTACTCTCAGAAAAGGTTAAAAGTCCCACTACATAGTAGGACTTTCGTTGTCCATCTTAATAGCCTGTACTTACCTGAATAATCCTTTTATATTATAATATCAGAATACAAATATAGTTTCAAGTATTGTAACAGGAGTTATGTTCTCTTAGTTATGTTATGATATATACTGCAGCACGAAAAATCCACAACTGTGTAATTTCTAAACTTGTTTTATGTTCTTGAAACCAATTTTATTGTCATTATCTTATATTCTTATATAAAATATAGGGTAAAGTTCATATTTTGCCATAAACCCCTGCGGATTTTTCGGATCTTCGAAAATTCCACAAAAAGTATAGAAAAAGGCCGGAATTCATGTGAATTCCGGCCTTTTTATGGTTGCAGAGGCAGAACTCGAACTAACCTCCGTGAGATGAGAATCAGTATGTTTTATTACGCCGAAAATTACTGAGCCTTTGCAGGCTGCAGAACCATGTCCATGTCAATTCCGGAGGTCTTGACCACTTCGATGGAAACCTGATCGGTAACTTCCTTCAGCCAGGATTCCATATCCTTCTGAGTCAGGGTGTTCTTGATCATGAAGTCGCGGTAAGTGGTGTCACTGTTGCCGGAGAAGTACATAACATGGTAGCCGTACTCGGTTTCAACAATACCGGTATCACCGGCCTTACGGCTCTGGTCAAAGCACCACTCGTCAAAAGCGGGAACCATGGACTTGGGAGTGATATTTTCGTAAAGACCGCCATTCTCCTTGGAGCCGGGATCAGTGGTCTTTTCAGTAGCGAGCTTTGCAAAGCTGTCCTCGGTAGCGTCGCCGGCCTTCCAGTCCTTGAGGATGGTCTCGGCGGTTTCCTTTGCCTTTGCCTTTTCTTCATCGGAATAAGTCACAACACCGTTTTCGTCTTTGGTGCCGCCTTCAAAGGAGACAAGGATGTGACGGACGTTTACCAGAGGCATGGTGTTGTCCTTGGAGCCGTGGTAGTAAACTGCATAGAAGCCGGTGGTGACATCGGTGTCGCCGGTCTTGTTGATGTTGGGCAGGCAGACAACTTCACCTTCGTGATGTTCGCCGCTGTCAATCCACTCTGCGATGGTTGTGCTCATGTTGTTGGAGCCGTAGAGAACATCGGTGTATGCGGTGCTGGCCACATTTTCCTTATCCTTGTTGACATCCATTGCTGCGATAGCAGCATCGAACTCTTCCAGAGAGGTAGCGGAAGCAACCTTCTTGAAAGCCTCCTCGGCAGCCTTGACGGAAGCGGCTTTTTCCTCATCCGTATAAGTAGTGTTGCCCTCGTCGTCGGTGGTACCACCCTTGAGGAAAGCGGAGGTGCTCAGGTAGTAGCTGTTGTAGGAGTAGGAAGAATAGTGGCCATACTCGTCTTTTTCAGCCTCACGCAGATCGGCATCAGTGTAGGTCAGGCCTTCCTGATGGTTGCCGGTGTAGCTGGCGGCCAGAATCTGATCACGGCAGTATTTCTCATAGCTCTTGACGGAAGCACCGTTGCCATACATAGCCTTGAGCAGGGAAGGTGCATCGGGGAAGCCGTTGGAAACGGCCTGAGCGTTCAGAGAATCGATTCTGGATTTCAGAGCGGCCTCGTCCTGCTCGTTCATCTTGTAATTATCAGCAGCTGCTGCAGCGTTGAGCGCATAAGTCTGCTGAATGTTGAGCTTTGCCTGATCGAGGAAATAATCAGCCCAGGTTTTGCCGGATTCCTTGTCCCAGATCTGTTCATTCAGAGGCTTAGTGACATCAAGGCCGGTCAGAGCCATGTAGTTGCCGGCTCTGTTCATAAACATATTGATGCTGTCGATGTAGTTGTAGCTCAGCTCAACGGAGTTGATCTTCTCGTCGCCGACGACGGCGGCAGTGGTGGAACGCTCGATAATGCCGGAATTGATCGTCATTACGACGACAACCGTCAGAATCATCAGAGCCAGAACCACACAGGAAAGAACTGTGTAGAGTTTAACTTTATGTGCTTCTTTCTTGGCAGCGATCTGCTTCTCGGTCATGGAAGCGGTAGTCTGCTCGTTGCGAAGCTTTTTCTTGCTGGATGCGCTCATGGTTATCATTTCCTCTCGTAAACCTAGTTTTAAATACGGCATGCGCCGTAAAAGACTTAGACATTATAACCTATAATTGCGTTGGCATCAAGAGGAAAAATCGACGATTTTCTGAAAATTTAAAAATTTACATCTTTCATGGCGAAAAAGCAGAAAAAAAGTGAGGAGCCGAAACTCCTCACGCAATACCCCGCTTTGGCCGTATGTGCCGATTATGACCTGCACGAAATGGCAGGTGGGTTGCCGCTCTGTACCTTATCTGCTCCCAACATCCGCTCAACCGCTGAAGGCGGGAACGGGAGGTCTGCAACCCAGTACAGAAATCTAACATCCCGATTAAAAAATGTGGGTCCAAACGAACACATTACGCACCAAGCAGGGGGATGCCTGTGCGGGGAAGAATATTATTCTTCGTCCTCTTCTTTTTCGTCGTACAGCTGGTCGATGATCAGCTGGTATACGGTTTCAAGTTCCTTGTCGTCTTCAATGGCGCAAAGAACAGGCTCACCGTCCTCCTCAACAGATTTGAGAATGGAAACCTCCAGATCTTCGGCGTTCTCCTCGCTGCCTGCGGGAATTACAGCCAGATAGCTGCTGCCATTATACTCCAGAGTGGAAAGAACTTCAAGCTCGTACTCGGTATTGTCTTCATCGACAATGGTAATAAAATCAGAACCGTATTCGTCTGCCATAGCCGGGTGCCTCCAAAAATTCGCTTAATCATTTAACACCCATATAGTAACCTTTTTTCTTTCTAAAATCAAGTGGCAATCTTGCTGAATTATTCAGGAACAAAAATCTTCGAGAATTCTGGTTAAATCGTCCATACTCTCAACTTTAATCCCTTTTTCCAGAGCATCCCTATCTTTTTTAGGAAGCAACGAGGCATAATAGGGGAAGATTTTGGCAGGTTCCGGATCTTCGTCTTTCCATATTGCAATCCGGCCGTCGTGGATTCCCAGCAGGAAACCCATGGCCAGTGCCAGAGAGCAAAATTCTCTGATTTTCACGGTATCCCTCCCTTCATCTTCAGTGTTCCCCGGGATTTTAAGTTTTATTAATAAAAATAGGGGTTTCACTTTTGCTGGGGTTATGCTATAATAATACGACTAGTATTGTGCATATATGCAGACAATAATCGGGAACATGAAATTATTTTCAGATACCGGTTTCGTTGATATGCTGAAACATTCTGCTTTCTTTTTGGAGGTACAAACGTTATGGAAGAAAAAAAGAAGAAACAGCGCGAGCCAAAGGAACCCCGTCAGTCCTGGGCACCTCACTGGCTGCTGCGCGTGTTGCATGCTTTTTGGACAGTTGCATATACGACGCTGAAGGTGGCGCTGGGTGCGGTTGCCACGGTTTTGTGCATCGTCGTAATCTGTACACTGGTGTTTTCTAGCATTCTGGGCGACTACCTGCAGCAGGATATTATTCCCAGTGCCCGTGTCGATCTGGATGACTATGAGATGGAACTGACATCCTTTATCTGGTACGGAAATACTGGAAATATTCGTCAGCTCCAGCAGATTTATGCCACCAATGACCGTCAGTGGGCTTATTTTGATGAAATTCCAGAGCCTCTTGTCAAGGCTGCCATTGCCATCGAGGACAAGCGGTTTTATGAGCATCAGGGTGTTGACTGGATTACAACGGTCAAAGCCTGTGCCAATATTTTCTTCGGCGGCGGTGATCTGGCCGGCGGTTCCACCATTACGCAGCAGGTCGTCAAAAACGCTACAGGTGAGGACAGCATTACGGTGCAGAGAAAAGTCCTGGAGATTTTCCGCGCGCTTCAGGTGGAGAAGGACTACGACAAGGACTTTATTATGGAGTTCTATCTGAACAAGATTTATCTGGGGCAGGGTGCTTATGGTGTCAAGGCTGCTTCGGCTGCCTACTTTGGCAAGGAACTGGAAGACCTGACCATTGCCGAATGCGCCAGCCTGATCAGCATTACCAACAACCCCTCTATTTTTGATCCCTACGGAGAAGAATTCGAATACGCCGGAAAAATGACAACCGGTGCCGAGAGAAACCGGATGCGCCAGGAAATCGTGCTTGAGCAAATGCTTGCACAGAACCTGATTACCAAAGCAGAGTATGACGAAGCCATTGCTCAGAAAATGGTATTTAAATATGGTATCTCCGATGAAGATAAGAATTTCTCCTGCAGCAATGATTCCTGCGATTACCGTGGAAAAGTCGGCTCCTATGTCAAAAAAGGTGACAAGTATTTCTGCCCTGTCTGCGGAAACGAAGTTCCCATCGATCTGGGCAAGAGCGAAGAAGTGTACTCCTGGATGGTCGATACTATTCTTGAGGACGTGGCACGGGACATGGCTGCCCGGGACGGACATCCCTGGAATGACGATACCCGCGAAGATTATATGATGCGGATTCAGCGCGGCGGATACAACATCTACTCGACAATTGACGTGGATGTTCAGGAGCACGTTGACTCCATTTACGAGGACCTGGAGCATCTGCCGGAAGCAAGAAGCAAACAGCAGCTGCAGTCTGCCATTGTTCTGATTGACAACCGCACCGGTGATATTGTCGCAATGTCCGGCGGTGTTGGAAAGAAGAAGGACTTTGACGCATATAACCGGGCTACTGACGCTGAACTGCAGACCGGATCTTCCATCAAGCCCCTGTCTGTTTATGCGCCTGCTTTCGAAATGGGTGCCATCAGCCCGGTTTCTGTCATCAAGGACATGCCTTTGAATTACGATGACGGTGCATGGCCCCTGAACGATATGCGCCGCTATGATTACGCAATGACGATCCTCAGCGGCGTTACCTCTTCAATTAACGCAGTTGCGGTGAATACGCTTGATATTATCGGACCCGAATACAGTTTTGACTTTGCAAAAAATAAGTTCGGATTGTCTACACTCGTCGATTCCTATGTCAGAGATGACGGGTATGAAATGACAGACGTCAACTATGCAGCCCTTGCACTGGGTGCGCAGACCTTTGGCTGTACTGTCCGTGATATGGCAACTGCATTTGCCACATTCCCCAATGATGGCGTTTACCGGAAGGCAAGAACCTATACTAAGGTATATGACAGCAACGGCAATCTTGTTCTGGACAATACGCAGGAGAGCCGCAAGGTTTTGAGCCATAAGAGTGCTGTATACACCAACTACTGCCTCAATACCGCTGCCAACAGAGGTACCGGTTATGCTGCAGACTTCGACGGAATGCCCTGCGCCGGCAAGACCGGTACGACTGCGGACGATCACGACCGCTGGTTCTGCGGCTATACGCCGTATTATACTGCCGCTGTCTGGACGGGTTACGATACGCCTGAGGAAATCAATCTGGTAGGCGATTGGACCAATCCGGCCGGCCGCCTGTGGCGCCGGGTCATGGAGCCGCTGCACAAGAATCTGGAAAGCAAGCCGCTGTATGACAAGAGCGACCTGAGCTATATTTCCGTCTGTAAGGACTCCGGAAAGTCTCCGACGGATGCTTGTGAACTGGATGTCAGAAAGCTTTACGATTCTGACTTTGACCGGGTATCCGGTGCCTATGCTATGCCGGAGGACCGTCCGGAAGGAAGCTGCGACAAGCATGTTCTGGTTGACTACTGTGTAACTGGCGGCGGTGTGGCTACGGAATGGTGCCATAAGTTCCAGGATGCAAAACTGGACGAAGTAAAGATCGAAAAGCACGCTCTGGTCAAGTTCACAGAAAGCGAGCTTAATGAAATCAAAAAGGCCTCCGGGTATGGACTGCGAGATATGTACCTGCAGGACTACTATATTTATCTGGTAACGGATTCCGGACAGGACGCTGTCTTTAAGGGAATTTCGGGAGATCTGAACCAGGCAGTGAATGCACCTTATAAGGTTTGCCCGGTTCACACTAAGGAAGCATGGGAAAAGTATGAAGCTTCCCAGAAGCCGACAAAACCTACACTGCCTGCAGATCCTTCTCTGCCAACGCTTCCGACAGTTCCTCCCATTGTGCTTCCTACGGATCCTACTTTCAACCCTGTGGGTTAAGGAGATATAACACATGATTTGGATGTCTGATGAATGGAAAGATTATGAAGTCCTGGACGCCTCCAACGGAGAGCGCCTGGAACGTTGGGGAGATTACCTGCTGGTCCGTCCGGACCCGCAGGTAATCTGGAATACGCCTCACGCCCATCCGGGCTGGAAAAAGTATGATGCCCGGTATCTGCGTTCTTCCAACGGAGGTGGTCACTGGACCGACCACCACCTGCCGGAGCGCTGGCAGATTCGCTATAAGGATTACTTGACGTTTAATGTCAAGCCCATGAACTTCAAGCATACCGGTGTGTTTCCTGAACAGGCTGCAAACTGGGATTTTATTCGGGAAAAGGTGGCCTCTGCTGGTCGTCCCACCCGGGTACTGAATCTGTTTGCCTATTCCGGCGGAGCAACACTGGCTGCTGCAGCCGGCGGAGCGGAAGTTTTCCACGTGGATGCCTCCAAGGGTATGGTGGCCTGGGCGAAGGAAAATGCGGCATCTTCCGGTCTGTCTGACCGTCCGATCCACTGGATCGTGGATGACTGCACCAAATTTATCCAGCGGGAAATCCGTCGCGGACGCCGCTATGACGGAATCATTATGGACCCACCTAGCTATGGCAGAGGGCCTAGCGGTGAAATCTGGAAAATGGAAACAAGTTTTTACCCGTTCCTTCTGGAAACAGCCAAGCTTTTGACGGATAATCCGCTGTTTGTGATTATCAACTCCTATACGACCGGCCTGGCACCTTCTGCAGTCGGATACGCCTCCGATGTGGTGTTCGGACCGGAGCACGGCGGACATACGGCTGTCGGTGAACTGGGACTGCCGGTCACTTCTTCCGGAATTATGCTGCCCTGTGGCTCTGCAGGACGCTGGACCCCCTGAGGTAACCGTACATGAATGAAGCAATTAAAACAGAACATCTGGCCTATTGCTATCCTGCTGCTGAGGACGGAGATGCGGGAGTACCTGTATTTGATGACCTGAGCCTGGAGGTGGAAGCCGGCAGCTTTGTGGCTGTTCTTGGCAGCAATGGCTGCGGAAAATCCACTCTGGCCAAGCAGTTCAATGCGATTCTGCTGCCCAGCGGCGGAACAGTACGGGTTTACGGAATCAATACTGCAGATGAGGATCGCCTGATTGCAATCCGGAAAACCATTGGAATGGTTTTCCAGAATCCTGATAATCAGATTGTTGCCAATGTGGTTGAAGAGGACGTTGCCTTTGGCCCGGAGAATCTGGGAATCGCTGCACCTGAAATTCAGCACCGGGTAGAACAGGCCCTCCGCCAGGTGGAAATGTACGAATACCGCAGCCATGCGCCGCATCTGCTTTCTGGTGGACAGAAGCAGAGAATCGCCATAGCCGGTGTGGTTGCCATGGAACCGAAGTGTATTGTCCTGGATGAACCGACTGCCATGCTTGATCCCCGGGGACGCAGAGAAGTTATGGATACCATTTCCAGACTGAACAGGGAAAAGGGCATTACAGTGATTTTGATCACTCATCATATGGATGAGGCAGCCAGAGCACAGCGGGTTCTGGTGCTGCATAAAGGTCAGATTGCTGCAGACGGAACACCGAAACAGGTATTTTCTCAGGTGGATCTGCTCCACAAAATCGGACTTGCTGCTCCGGAAACAGTGGAGCTTTGCTGGGAACTGAACAAAGAAGGGTTCAGCCTGCCGCTGGATCACTTAAGTATAGAAGAATGTGCTCAGGTACTTTATGATTCGGTAAAGGCGTGAAGCACGGGAGGATTTTTGGATTGGCAGCTTTTTTAGAAGTTAAGGGATTGTCCCATGTTTACAGCGTGGGAACGCCCTTCGAGCATAAGGCGCTTCAGGATGTTACGTTTTCTGTGGAGCGCGGAGAGTTTATCGGCATTATCGGGCATACCGGTTCGGGAAAATCTACCCTGATTCAACACCTGAACGGACTGCTCAAGCCCACATCCGGCAGCATTCTGCTGGATGGTAAGGACATCTGGGCTGACAAGAAAACCACCAGACAGTCCCGCTTTCGGGTAGGACTGGTTTTTCAGTACCCTGAATACCAGCTTTTTGAGGAAACGGTTTTTAAGGACATTGCCTTCGGCCCCCGGAACATGGGCCTGTCGGAGGAAGATGTCAATCGCCGTGTCAGGGAAGCGGCCGGCTTTGTCGGTGTTACGGAAGAGCAGCTGAGTGTATCTCCGTTTGACCTTTCCGGCGGGCAGAAGCGCAGAGTGGCCATTGCAGGCGTGATCGCCATGGAACCGGAAATTCTGATTCTGGATGAACCGACTGCAGGTCTGGACCCGGTGGGCAGAGAGGAAATTTTGGCGAACATCGAAGCATATCGCCGAGCCAGGAATGCTACGATCATGATGGTCAGTCACTCCATGAGCGACGTGGCAAGACTGACGGAGCGCCTGCTGGTTATGAATGAATCCAGACTGGTGATGGATGGAACACCCAGAGAGGTGTTTACCCATGCGCAGGAGCTGGTGGAAATGGGACTGGATATTCCGGAGGTTACAAGGGTATTTCTGCAGCTGAAAAAAATGGGGCTTCCTGTAGAACCGGTTTACACTATCGAGCAGGCGGTTGAGGCACTGAAAAAACTGAAAGGGGCCAAATGCCATGCTTAAAGACATTACCCTCGGTCAGTATTTCCCGGGAAATTCTGTCGTCCATCGGCTGGACCCCAGAACCAAGCTGATTATGCTTCTGGTTTATATTATTGCGCTTTTCTGCGCAGTCAGCTGGGTGTCCTACGGCGTCCTTTTTCTGACGCTGGCTCTGACGGTGTACATTTCCAGAATTCCTTTTAAGTCCGTTGTACGCGGACTCAAACCGCTGCTGTTTATCCTGATTTTTACCGGTGTGCTGAATCTTTTCTTCACAGCCGGAGAAACTGTTCTGGTCCACTTCTGGAAAATTACCATTACCCTCGAGGGTGTGGAGCGGGCATTTTTTATGGTGGTCCGCATTATGATGTTGGTAACGGGCACGTTCCTGCTGACCTATACCACGTCGCCCATTTCTCTGACGGATGGTCTGGAACAGCTGCTGGGACCGCTGAAAAAAATCAGAGTTCCGGTACATGAGCTGTCGATGATGATGTGCATTGCTCTGCGCTTCATCCCGACCCTGATTGAAGAAACCGATAAAATCATGTCTGCACAGAAGGCAAGAGGTGCTGATTTTGAAACCGGCAGCATCAAGCAGCGGGTGAAGGCGATGATTCCCATTCTTGTACCGCTGTTTATCAGCGCCTTCCGCAGAGCGGATGAGCTTGCCACGGCAATGGAGTGCCGCTGTTATCACGGAGGAGAGGGAAGAACCAAGATGAAGCTTCTGCATTACTGCAGAGCGGACTATTTCAGCTTCCTCAGTGGTGCGTTGCTTCTTGCGGTCATTTTTGTCCTGCGGCGTTATGGCCTGTGAGGTGAAAAATGCGTAATATTGCTGTTGTTCTTACTTATGAAGGCACTGCCTACCACGGTTGGCAGTGCCAGAAGAATCTTTCCACCATTCAGGAGACCATGGAAAAGGCCGTTGCCATGGTAACGGGAAAGTATTCTCACGTCACCGGCTGCGGTCGTACGGATGCCGGTGTCCATGCCAGATGTTATGTGGCGAATTTCCGTACGGAATCCACCATTCCGGTAGATCGTCTGCCCTATGCGCTCAATACGCATCTTCCGGAAGATATTGTGGTTACAGAGGCGTTTGAGGTCCATGATGACTTTAACGCCATCGGCTCCTGTTCCCGGAAGGAATACACATATCAGATTTACAATTCCCGGATTCGGGATCCTTTTTATGTCAACCGTGCCTGGTTCTATCCGAAGCACCTGGATGAGAAAATTATGCAGGCTGCCGCGGATCAGTTCGTGGGTACCCATGATTTTGCTGCGGTCCGAAGTGTGGGTACGGATGTAAAATCCACCGTGCGTACTGTATACTATTACAAAGTCGAACGGCACGGAAATCTGATTACACTTCGTGTCTGTGCTAATGGCTTCCTGTACAATATGGCCCGTGCTATGGCCGGCACCGTTGTTTATGCAGCAGAAGGCAAAATAAAACCGGAGGATATCGGTAAAATTCTGGACTCCGGAAACCGTACTGCCGCCGGCCCCACGGTACCGCCGGGTGGGCTGTACATGACCCATTTGTGGTATGATGACGGAACGGAACTTTTTGAGCGCCCCGAAGAAAGTTAATAATTTGTTTTTTCTTTTTTGGGACATGTGTGATATACTCACAAAATGAATGATATTCCAAGGGAAAGCGAGGAATTGAAATATGCAGCCCAAAATGTGCGTAAAATGCAAAAAAAATATTGCTGTTGTTTTTATTACCAGGGTTGAAAATGGCGTGACTTTAAATGAAGGCTACTGCCTGCGCTGCGCCAGAAGTCTCGGGATCCCACAGATCGATGAGGCTGTCAAGCAGATGGGTTTTTCGGATGAAGACCTGGACTCTCTGAGCAATGAGATGAATGGCATTTTTATTCCGCCTGAGGACGACGGTTCAGAAGATGACAATGACGAGGAAGTTGCAGGACAGACTGCAACATTTCCGCTGCTGAACCAGCTGTTTGGCGGAAATTCCAAGGAAGCCTCCGAACCGCATTCTTCCAGACAGGAGTTGGATCTTGTGAAGAAGGACGATGGCGAAGACGAGACACCTCCCAAGAAAAAAGGGAAGAAGCGTCATAAATTCCTGGATAACTACTGTATGAATTTGACGGGACGTGCCAGAGAAGGCAAGCTGGACCGGGTGATCGGCCGGGATGTGGAAACCGAACGGGTGATCCAGATTCTGAACCGGCGTCAGAAGAACAACCCCTGCCTGATCGGTGAGCCCGGTGTTGGCAAAACTGCTATTGCTGAGGGCCTTGCCCAGCGGATTGCCGACGGAAAAGTTCCGTATAAGCTCCGTGATAAGGAAGTTTTCCTGTTGGATCTTACCTCTCTGGTTGCCGGAACTCAGTTCCGCGGTCAGTTTGAAGGCCGTATGAAGAGCCTGATTGAGGAAATCAAGGAATGCGGAAACATTATCCTTGTGGTGGATGAGGTCCATAATCTGGTTGGAGCCGGCGATGCAGAGGGTTCTATGAATGCAGCCAATATTCTCAAGCCTGCGCTGAGCAGAGGTGAGATTCAGGTCATCGGTGCTACCACCTTCAACGAATACCGCAAGTACATCGAAAAGGATGCAGCATTGGAGCGCCGCTTCCAGCCTGTTTCTGTACCGGAGCCTTCCATCGAGGATTCCTGCAAAATCATGCAGGGTGTGGCTGAGAACTATGCCAAGTTCCACGGCGTGTCCATTTCTCCGGAAATTGCCCGTCAGTGCGTGATCCTTTCCGAGCGCTATATTACAGACCGCTTCCTGCCTGATAAGGCTATTGACCTGCTTGATGAAGCCTGCTCCGATGTAAATCTGCGGTGTGAGGAGATTTCCAAGTTGGCAGAGCTGAAAAAGGAACGGGACGATTACGAGCTGGAGCTTCGGAAGCTGACAGAGGACACGGAAGAAGAAAATTATGAGCGCCTTGCCATGATCCGAAGCCGTCTGTGCCAGCTGGCGCAGCAGATTGAGCAGCTTGAGCAGGTTCCACCTCCTGCGGTGACCATGGAAAATCTTGCCAGAATCATTGAGCTTTGGACCAAGATTCCTGCCAGCAAGATCAAGGCTCAGGAATATGAGCAGCTTCGCGGGCTGGATGAACGGCTGAAAGCACACATCGTCGGCCAGGATCAGGCTGTGGAGGCTGTCTCCAAAGCAATCCGGAGAAACCGGGTAGGTATTTCTCCAAAGAAACGCCCTGTTTCCTTTATTTTTGTCGGACCGACCGGTGTCGGCAAAACCGAGCTGGTCAAATGCCTTGCCAGTGACCTGTTTGATTCCGTGGATTCTCTGATTCGGCTGGATATGTCTGAGTACATGGAGAAGCACACGGTTTCCAAGCTGATCGGTTCACCTCCCGGATATGTGGGATACGATGAAGCCGGCCAGCTGACGGAGAAGATCCGCCGCAAGCCCTATTCCGTTGTCCTTTTTGATGAGATTGAAAAGGCACATCCGGATGTCCTCAATATCCTGCTTCAGGTGCTTGATGACGGGCGGATTACGGATGCTCAGGGCCGTGTGGTGAACTTCGAGAATACGATCATTGTCATGACCTCCAATGCAGGCTCTGACGGCCGTGTGGCCGGCCTGGGCTTCGGACGTTCTGCCGATGACCAGTCCCAGGAAAAGACCATGAGCGCATTGCGTGAATTCCTGCGCCCTGAATTCCTGAACCGTGTGGATTCGATTATTTCCTTCAATCACCTGACCGAGGAGAATTTCCTTGGGATTGCAGATATCATGCTGCGTGAACTTCAGGAAAGCCTGGAAAACCGGGGCCTTACCTTTACGTGGGGCGAGGGAGTCCGGGAATATCTGGTCCGGAAGGCCTATTCTCTGACCTATGGTGCCAGAAATCTTCGCCGGACGATTCAGCAGGAGCTGGAAGATCCCATCTCCGAGCGGATCATTGATTCTTTCGAAACACCTATTTCTGCCATTCGGGTAGAGATGAAGGACGGAAAACCTGAGGTTACCTCAAACTGAAAGCAAAGCCGGAAAGCGTAAGCTTTCCGGCTTTTTGCGGTCAAAGATCCAGTTCGTCAGAAATTTTGTCGGATACCTTCATGGCGGTGTCTTCAACCTTTTGTGCAGTCTGCCGGATGAATTTTCTGGCAGGGTTCTGCTTGGGAAGCATCATCACGGTAACGGCACCTACTGCAGCACCGATTCCCATGGATATTGCGAAATCTTTAACATCCATTTTTGTCCCTCCTTCCAGAGCTAGTATGCCCGTAAGAAAAAAATCCAAACTGGAAAAGGTTTTCGGCTTTCCTTATGATGAAAAATGTGGTATGATATACATAGCACAGTTTAGGAGGAGAAATGATGGCAATTGATGTACTTCAGGATAAAATTCGCAAACTGAAAAATCCCGCAGTTGTGGATTTTACGGTTCTTCCTGAGCATATTCCGGAACACCTTCGGGAAAATACCGGATACCTGACAGCGTATAACACCTTCTGCAGAGAGCTTCTTGTGGCAATGAAGGATGCGATTCCCGCTGTCCGCTTTTCGATGGGCGCATTTACGCTGTTCGGTCCGGAGGGACTGTCTGAGCTACAGTCACTTTTGAGATTGTCAAGAGAACTGGACTATTATGTATTTCTGGACATGCCGGATCTGCATTCTTCCTGGGCTGCCAAAAATGCAGCAGAAGCGATCTGCAGAATTGACAGTGTTTATCCCTGCAATGCAGTGATTATTTCTCCATATCTGGGAACGGATGTTATCAAACCTTTCGCAGCTGCCTGTAAGAATGCAAATATGGAGCTTTTCCCGCTGGTGCGTTCTGCCAACAAATCTGCACCGGAGCTTCAGGACCTGATGACCGGTGGCAGACTGGTAAACAATGCTGCTGCCGACCTTGTCAATCGGTTTGGAAATGACTCTGTTGGTAAATACGGCTACAGCGGTGTCGGTATGGTTGTTGCAGCTACCAATCAGGATAATCTGCGCACAGTTCGGGCAAAGTATCAGAAGACATTTCTGCTTGCCGACGGCCTGGATTATCCCGGAGGAAATGCAAAAAACTGTGCACTGGCATTTGACCGGATGGGCCACGGCGCAACTGTCTGTGCAGGCGGATCCATTACCGGTGCATGGAAAGAGGCTCAGACCGACGGCAGAGACTACGTAGAGCAGGCTATGCGTCAGATTCAGCGGGTTCAGAATAACATTACCCGCTATACAACGATTCTTTAAGAAAAGACGGGGCGATTGCCCCGCCTTTTATCTTCTGTTCCGGTTTTCCGGTTTGGAAGATTGTTTTGTTTCTACGGTGGTTTCCCGTGTTTCCTCGTCGAAAATCGTGTCGTTGGTTTCAGATGGGTCGAAAGTCGGCACGTTTGTGGTGTCGGTTGGATCGGTAGCAGGATGCACAGGCGCTGTGGATTCGGGTACTGTCGGAACTGTGGTTTCTCGCACGGTCGGTGCAGTCGTATTCCATGGTGTAGTTGTCTTCATCGGATCTTTCCGACTGTTGCAGCCTGACAGTACAGCCAGACTAAGAACAGATGCAGCAACTGGAAGAATAAACTTTCTCATTTTTTTGCCTCCTTTTTATTGGTGCTGAACGTATTGTATCCATTTTCATACTGATTTACACTGGAAAAACAAAGCCAGATAAGATGTTCGCCCGATAAATACATCAGCAGACGCAAAAATTTAGAAATAAAACTGTAAAACGGAAATTTACCATTGAAATTTTTGTATAATTCCTGTATAATAAATAAGCATAATAAAAAAAAGGAGAATCCTCCGTTATGAAAAAGCTTGCTGTTAAGAAAAACGTTGAATGCATGGCTTGTCTGGAATGTGTCCGTGCCTGCTCCAATGCATTCTACAAGGAGTTCAATCAGGACTATTCCTGCATCCAGATCGTCGAGAAGAAGACAGGTGGCGCAAAGCCCCAGACTTGCATCCAGTGCGGTAAGTGTGCAAGAGTGTGTGAGCATGGTGCAATTACACAGAACCCCAAGACCGGTGTGTACATGATCAATAAGAAGCTTTGCGTTTCCTGCGGAAAGTGTGTTGAGGCTTGCCCCATGAAGGTCATGGTCCTCAAGCCCGAATCGCCTGCTTCCAAGTGCATCGCCTGCGGCATTTGTGTCAAGGCCTGCCCCATGGAACTTCTTGAGATCGTTGAGAAGTAAGCGTTTCTATAACTTTTTATAATGTATAAAGCGGAGAATCCGTCGGATTCTCCGCTTTTGCAGTATTTCAGAAGGAGGTCATGGCATGGATAAGTTTCAGGTTCTGGAACGGTATTTTGGATATTCGTCCTTCCGTCCGGGACAGGAAAAACTCATCGACGGGATCCTGTCCGGCAGGGATGTGTTTGGAATTATGCCCACCGGCGGCGGAAAAAGTCTGTGCTATCAGGTTCCTGCACTGCTCCTTCCCGGAGTGACCCTTGTGGTATCTCCTTTGATTTCGCTTATGAGAGATCAGGTTATGGCGCTCAAGGAGGCAGGTGTCCCTGCTGCTTTCATCAACAGCTCCCTGTCCGGCCAGCAGGTTCAGGCAGTGTACCGGAATATGCTGGAGGAGCGATATAAGATTGTATACGTTGCGCCGGAGCGGCTGGATTATCCTGGATTTTCTTCTGTTGTGCAGAAAATGCACATTCCCTTTGTTGCGGTTGATGAAGCACACTGCATTTCTCAGTGGGGGCAGGATTTTCGCCCCAGTTACCTGAGAATCGTGGATTTTGTGGACGGCTTGCCCAGAAGACCGGTTTTGGGTGCCTTTACTGCAACCGCGACTAAACAGGTTCGACTGGATACAGAACGGATTCTCAGGCTGAAAGACCCGATCCGGACGGTAACCGGTTTTGATCGTCCGAATTTATATTTTGGCGTTCTGAAACCGGATATGAAAGACCCGCAGCTGCTCAAGCTGCTCAGAAGCAGGAAAGAGCAGAGCGGGATTGTGTATTGTTCTACCCGGAAAAAGGTAGAGGCCGTGTGTGAGCTGCTCAGGGATGCTGGTTTTTCTGCCACCAGATATCATGCAGGACTGGACGAAAAAGAGAGAGCAGCAAATCAGGAAGATTTCCTCTACGACAGAAAAAACGTGATGGTTGCAACCAACGCCTTTGGAATGGGAATCGACAAATCAAACGTCAATTATGTGATTCACTACAATATGCCAAAAAGTCTGGAAGCGTATTATCAGGAAGCTGGCAGGGCAGGTCGGGATGGTTCCCGGGCAGACTGTATTCTTCTGTATTCCCATGCGGATGTGAGTCTGGCCCGCTATTTGATTGAAAATTCTGCGGATAATGAAGAACTGACGCCAAGACAGCAGGCACAGGTGCGTCAGCAGGACCTTGCAAGACTGAAGGCAATGGAAGGATTTTGCACGACGGAAACCTGCCTGCGGGGGTATATTCTGGAGTATTTTGGGCAGCGCCATCCTGAAATATGCGGAAACTGCAGTAACTGCAAAGGAGAATTTGACAAGGTTGAAATCACACAGGAAGCGCAGATGGTGCTTTCCTGTGTACGCAGAATTTATGACAAAGTTGGGTGTTGCGTCGGAATGGCAAATCTGGCCAAGGTGCTCAGAGGCAGCCGCGACCGGAATATTCTGCAGCTGAAACTGGATACCATATCTACATACGGACTTCTGAACCAGAAGACGAGAACGGAAATTCACACGCTGATTATTTTTCTGGAGTCGGAAGGTTATCTGCGGACCGATCCGGATACGCAGGCGCTGCTGCTGACAGCAAAAGCTTCAGAAGTACTGTTTCGAAAGAAACAGGTGTTTATGCTGGTTCCGAAGGAAGAACCGGAGCAGGGCGGGGAAGAGCAGAATCTGAGTGAGGAGCAGCAGGATCTGCTGGAAGCACTGAAGGCTCTGCGAAAGTCTATTGCCATGTCCAAACATATTCCTGCGTTTACCGTATTCAGCAACGCAACGCTGGAAGAAATGGCGAAAAAGCAGCCGAAAAATCTGTCCGAATTCCGCAAAATTTCCGGTGTCGGTGAGATTAAATGCAGCTGGTACGGGAAGGAATTCCTGCCGGTTATCAAAAATTTTAAGAATATGGAATAAAAAATCCGGTTGGCCATTGACAAATTCCAAAATACGTGTTATAAGTATGCACATCAATAGAATAATTGTGAATCGATAGAGGTGCGTTGTGTAAGAGTACTTTCGTCAAAGGAACGGGATTCCGGCGAGAGGAAAGGGCCCGGCGCCGAAGTGTGGCTTGCTTCCCGGGCGGTCATGCTGGGCTGCAGAAGAATATTCTGCAGACTGTCACGAAAGTGGAGCGCTATCATTCTGTGCCTCAGGTTATTCATACACCTGTCCCGCGAATGTTGGAGACTTCCAGGATTCGCGGTTTTTTTGTTGAAAAATAAGGGAAAAAGGTGTTTGATTATGAGAAGAACTTGGCGTATTCTGTTTGTACTCCTGATGCTGGCAATTCTGTGCGCAGCAGTAGTACCGACCTGCATGGCAGCTCAGCCCGAAGGCTTTGCTGAGGCCCAGGAATATCTGGATGGCTACTCCGACCATGTGGCCTCCGATCCTGACTTTGGTGAGCGTATCCAGGCGGCCATACAGACAATCCGGCAGACAATTCCCGGTTATGCAACCGTGATTGCACTCCTGCCGCCGATCATTGCCATTGTGCTGGCACTGATCACAAAAGAAGTTTATTCGTCCCTTTTCATTGGAATTTTGTCCGGTGGACTTCTGTATTCCAGTTTCAATCCCTGGGGAATGGTTACAAAATCTTTTGACGTAATGATTTCCAAGATCAGCAACCCCTGGAATGTTGGTATCCTGATTTTCCTGGTGTGCCTGGGTATGATGGTCAGTCTGGTCAATAAGGCCGGTGGTTCTGAAGCATACGGCAGATGGGCATCCAGACATATCAAGACCCGTACCGGTGCGCTTCTTTCTACAGTGATTTTGGGAATGCTGATTTTCATCGATGACTATTTTAACTGCCTGACGGTTGGCTCGGTAATGCGTCCGGTTACAGACAAGCATCATATCTCCCGGGCAAAGCTTGCGTATATCATCGATGCGACAGCTGCCCCTGTGTGCATCATTGCTCCTGTCTCTTCCTGGGCGGCAGCGGTTTCCAGTGTTGCGCCGGAGGGGGAGGGTCTGCGGCTGTTCCTCCGCTCCATTCCGTATAATTTCTACGCACTGTCTACCATCGCCATGGTCATTGCGCTGGCGCTGATGAATTTTGATTTCGGCAAGATGCGCATTCATGAGAACAACGCTCTGAACGGCGATCTTTACACCAGCAAGGAACGTCCCTATGCAGACGTGAAGGAAGAGAAAAACGAGCGTGGCACGGTCTGGGATCTTCTGATTCCCATTATCTCCCTGATTGTTTGCTGTGTCCTGACCATGGTATATTCCGGCGGATTCTTCGATGCAGGTTCCGGCACATATCTGAACTTTATTGCGGCATTTGGCAATTCCGATGCATCTGTCGGTCTGGTTCTGGGATCTTTCCTGGCACTGTGTGTTACTTTCCTGCTGTATATCCCCAGAAAAGTGATTACACTGAAGCAGTTTACGGAAGCTTTGGGTGACGGCTTTAAGCTGATGGTTTCTGCAATCCTGATTCTGACTTTCGCATGGGCACTGTCCGCAATCACCAATGAACTGGGCGCAAGAATTTTTGTAGCAGAAATTGTCCGCGGCACAGCTGCCGGCTTTGCCAATTTCCTCCCCGCAATTGTGTTCCTGATCGGTATGGGCCTTGCTTTTGCTACCGGAACCTCTTGGGGAACCTTCGGTGTTCTGCTTCCGATTGTGTGCTCCGTGTTCTCAGAAGGGGAGCTGATGATCATTGCAGTTTCCGCATGCCTGGCCGGTGCCGTGGCCGGCGACCATTGCTCTCCGATTTCCGATACCACGATCATGGCTTCCACAGGTGCCCAGTGTGAGCACATCAGCCACGTCAATACGCAGATGCCTTATGTGGCCCTGTGTGCATCCGTGACTTTTGTTGGATACGTTCTGGCGGGAATTATTCAAAATGCGGTCATTGTGCTTCCTCTGACCATTGCTCTGATGCTGGCAGTTCTGTTTGTGCTTCGCAGCATCCAGCACAGAAGTGCTTTTTCTGGAGAAAAGTGCAAGACTGTTGGAGATTAAAAACCGGATAAATAAAACCTGCTGTCTGTACATCAGACAGCAGGTTTTTTGTCAGAAAAGCATAAATCCGCCCCATTTGCACAGTTTTTGAAATCTGGCAAATGAGGCGGAAAAACAAATTACGGTGCCGAGTCATGCACAGCCGGGGGCAGGGAAAAGGCCTGCTCAGGCAAGGTCTGCAATGGTGCTGCGAATGCGCTGCTCGGTGCGCTCCTTGCCCAGAATCTGCATAACCGTATACAGATCGGGGGAGTTGTGCTTGCCGGTAACGGCCAGACGGATAAATGTGGAAATGTCTGCGACGGTTCCGGGGAAGGCGTCGGGATCTGCCTTGTAAGCCTTCATGTCGGTGCAGAAGCCCATTTCAGTGGTGATGGCCTTAACCTTGTTGAACCAGGTATTGGCATCGTCAGCCATGTCAAAGGTAGCCAGGAAACGGTTCAGAGCATCGGCAACCGTTGCCTTGCTGAACTTCTCGTCAAACACAGGTTTTTCCAGATATTCATCGTAGAAGAAGCCCATATAATCCTTGGCATCCTTCCACACAGCCAGATCCTTGCGGGGCTTTTTGCCGCCGCGGCCGATGGCCAGAATTTTGGTGGCATATGCAGGATCCGCAGAGAGCTTTGCACCGAAATCGCTGTCAAACTCGTTTGCCCATTCGGTCAGCAGCTCATAAACCTTTTCAGCAGTCATATGAGCAATGACATTCTTGGAAACGTCGGTGAGCTTGGCATAGTCAAACAGGTTGCCGGCGGGATTGAGCTTTTTGGGGCTGAACTTGAAATCGGTGGCAGGTGCATCGGGGTTGGCCCGGCGCCAGTCTTCGTAGTTGGAGTTGAGCAGGGTCATGATGTATTCATAAACCGCTTCCACGGGGAAGCCTTCTGCCTTGTAGTAAGTCAGAGCCAGCTCGGGGTCCTTGCGCTTGGACAGCTTGCGCTTGGAGGTTCCGTCCATCTTCATCAGCGGTCCGATATGGACGTACTTGGGCAGCTTGAAGCCCAGAGCCTTGAACAGCTGAATGTGGAAGGGCAGAGTGGGCAGCCATTCGTCACCACGGACAACGTGGGTGGTGCGCATCAGGTGATCATCCACAGCGTGGGCAAAGTGATAGGTGGGAATGCCGTCGGACTTCAGAAGAACGTGATCCACGTTGTTCTCCGTGACGGTGAGCTTTCCCTTTACCACATCATCAAATTTGAACTGATTTTCAATGGAGCCGGTGGAACGGAACCGCAGAACCCAAGGCTTGCCGGCATCCAGCTGCTCCTTGATTTCCTCTATGGAGCGATCACGCCACAGGGCGTAGGGACCGTAATAGCCGGTGGTTTCCTTGTTAGCCTCCTGTTTTTCACGCATGGCGTTGAGCTCTTCTTCGGTGCAGAAGCAGGGATATGCCATGCCTTCCCGGACCAGCTTTTTGGCGTAGACGTGGTAGATATCGGCACGCTGACGCTGACGGTAGGGACCGTAGTCACCGTTGTCGCCGTCGATGGTTGCACCTTCATCGAAATGAATGCCGTAGTGCTTGAGTGTGTTGATCAGAACTTTTACTGCGCCGGGAACTTCACGCTTGGCGTCGGTGTCTTCCACACGCAGGAACAGAACGCCGCCGCTCTGGTGAGCCATACGCTCGGAAACCAGTCCCTGAACCAGATTGCCCAGATGGACAAAACCGGTGGGGGAGGGTGCCATTCGGGTGACTACGGCACCTTCGGGGACATTGCGGGGCGGAAAACGTTTTTCAAGGGACTCCGGCGTTTCTGTGACGTCGGGGAACAGAAGATTGGACAAAGCTTCATAATCCATGGTGTAATACCTCGTTTTTATGATTTCATACCTATATAATATAACATCCTGCAGGGCGGTTGTCAATTTTTACATTGCGTTTTTCCTGTTCCTGTGATAGAATACAAGCAATATGAGCAGAAATCTGCCAGACAATCGAAAAGAGGCCTTTATCATGGAAGAAACACAAGCGAAAAAAAGAATGCTTTCGGGCATTCAGCCGTCCGGTGACCTGCACCTGGGTAACTATCTTGGTGCGATCAAGAACTGGAGCGCCCGTTCTGAAAATTATGACTGTTTTTATTTTATGGCAGATATGCATACCATTACTGTTCGGCAGGTCCCTGCAGATCTGCGGCGGCGTACGCTTGAGCAGCTGGCACAGTACATTGCCTGCGGTCTTGACCCTGAAAAGAATACGCTGTTTATTCAGAGCCATGTCCATCAGCACGCCGAGCTTGGCTGGGTTCTGAACTGCTACACCATGTTTGGTGAGCTGAGCAGAATGACGCAGTTCAAGGATAAGTCTGCAAAGCACGCAGAGAACATCAACGGCGGCCTGTTCACGTATCCCAGCCTGATGGCTGCAGATATCCTGCTGTATCAGCCTGATCTGGTCCCTGTTGGACACGATCAGAAGCAGCACTGCGAGCTGACCCGTGATATTGCACAGCGCTTTAATAACATTTATGGCGATGTGTTCAAAATCCCTGAGCCTTATATTCCCGAGACCGGTGCCAGAATCATGAGCCTGAATGCACCGGATACCAAAATGAGCAAGTCCATCCCCGAAGGCTGCGTTTTCCTGATGGAAAAACCCGAGGATATTCAGCGGAAATTCAAGCGTGCAATTACCGACTCTGATACGGAAAACTGCATCCGCTATGACCCGGAAAACAAGCCTGGTGTGGCGAATCTGATGAGCATTTACTCTGCCGTTACAGGGCTGAACTTCGAGCAGATCGAAGATGAATTTGCAGGCAAGGGATACGGTGCATTCAAGCCTGTGGTAGGCGATGCGGTGATTGAGCATCTGCGTCCCATCCGGGAGGAAGCTACCCGCCTGTTGAAGGATAAGGGCTATCTGGAATCTGTGTACCGTGCCGGCGCAGAGAAAGCCGGATACGTTGCAGAGAAAACGCTGCGCAAGGTTTACAAGAAGATTGGCTTTGTGGCCAGATAAGCTATTTTCTCAGTCCGGGGCACTAATCTGAACGGATTGTCCGGGTGGAGATAATCGAATAAAATGATCACGGTGGTCTGAATCAGGCCACCGTGATTTTTATATGGAGTATGTAAAGTATTGGTCCAGGATATCGGAAAACGGTTAGATCCTGGGCCTCAGGAACGCGGTGCTTCTTTGTGGAAGTGTTTTCGCAGCCCAATCAGCCCGACAGCATCTGCAATGATCCAGCCCACAGGGATAGAAAGCCAGATTACCCACACGCCAAAAGCAGGTGCCAGTGCATAGGAAATGAGCACCCGCAGTCCCAGAGAAATTACTGTCAGCACGATGGACATCCCTGCCCGTTCCAGCCCCCGATAGGTTGCATAGAGCAGAAACAGCATTCCGATACCAACATAGAACAAGCCCTCTGTCCGAAGATAACCGATGCCGATTTTCAGTGCAGCTACTTCAGAGGGATCGATGAACAGTGTCAGAAGCGGCCTTGCAAAGACAAAAACCAGAATGGATACCAGCAGGCAGAAGCCGAGAGACAGTTCCGCAGCTGCCCGGAAGCCTTTGCGTACCCGGTCATTTCGGCCTGCTCCGGAATTCTGTGCCACAAACGTGGCAAATCCGTTGGCAAAATCCTGCGCAGGGGAGTAGGCAAAAGCATCAATCTTGACGCCGGCTGCAAAAGCGGCCATCGTTTCAATTCCAAAGCTGTTTACCAGACTCTGAACCATGAGAATTCCGAAATTCATAATGGATTGCTGGATACTGGTAAGGACACTGACTGAAGCAATTCTGGACAGCAGTTTGCCGTCCAGATGAAGATGGGAACGCTGCGGCCTGAGCTGGGGGACCCGCAAAAAAGCAGCCAGTGCAAGACCCAACCCAGACAGACCCTGAGAAATCACGGTGGCCCAGGCTGCACCTGCCACGCCCCAGTCAAACCGGAGAACGAACAGCAGATCCAGAAGGATATTTGCCACTGTGGACACCAGAAGATAGATCAGCGGTGTCAGCGAGTTTCCTACACTGCGAAGCCCAGCGGAATAAAAGTGCATCAGAAATGTAAAGGGAATCCCCAGAAAAATAATCCGCAGATAATCAACAAAGTATCCCTCTGCTTCGGCAGGAATCCGCATGAGTTTTGTAATTCCGGGAAGCGTCAGGTAGGAAAGTGTCAGCAGAACAGCGCAGACAGCGGCAATGAGAAAAAAGGCATTGACCTGAGCTGTTTTCATCCGGTCCTGTTTTTCCTCGCCCCAGAGCTGACTGAATACCACACTGCTGCCCATACAGAGTCCTAAAATCAGGCTGTTGAGCAGTATCATCAGAGAAAAAGCACTGCCTACTGCGGCAAGTGCCACGTTTCCAAGAAAGCGTCCCACAATCCAGGTATCCACAATGTTGTAAAGCTGGCCCAGCAGATTGCCGGCAATCAGAGGCAGACTGAACAGAATCAGACTGCGCCGAATGGGGCTGCGGGTAAAATCACATTGCATAAAAGGGGCCTCCCAAAGAGAAATCAACGATATTATAGAAAAAAATGAAGGTAAATGCAAGACAAATGGCGGATGATCCATAAATCATCCGCCGTTCGGCGCAAAAGGCTTGAACTTATCCATGCATCCGGGGACCTTGTCCGAGATTATGATTTTGCGGCAGGATCTGCATTCGGAAAGTCCGTTTTCTCCAACCCCTGTTCTGTCAGAGTGTACACCGTATCGCAGACCTCCGATATATACTTTCGGTCATGGGAGATACTGATGATGGAGCCGGGGAATCTGTGAAGCAGATCGCGGATAGCTCCGCCGGAAAGCGGCGAGAAATTGCGGGTTGGTTCATCCAGAATCAGCACGTTGTCCCCGTTCAGGATCATCTGCAGCAGCAGAATTTTTGCCTTTTGTCCACCGGACAATTCGTGGATGGCATGATCCATTTCTTTGGCAGTATACCGAAGGGTGCCCAGAAGAGTACGGATGAAGGTTTGTTCTTCCCGGGAGCCTGTCTGATCCAGAAATTCTACCGGGGTCATGCTTAAGTCCAGCTCTTCCTCATAATTCTGGGGCATGTAGCCTGCCTGAATATCCTTCCGGGCCAACAGTTCCTGACTGATTTTCCGGAGAAGGGTCGTTTTTCCGGAACCATTGTTTCCGATGATGCAGACTTTTTCACTGCCTTTGACAGTCAGATGAATGCCTTTCGCCAGCACCCGATTCGTTTCCGGGACAGTCAGAAAATCCAGCTGAAAGTCCAGAACCGTTTTCCCGGCAGGGATTGGGGAAACGTCCGAATTCAGTTTGATGCTGATGGCCGATTCCATGATCGGCATTTTCGTCATCTTTGCATCTTCTTTCTGGAATCGCCGTTCCAGAGATTTGACGGCGTGCATCTTTTTCTTTAAGAGCCTGCCGCCATGGGGATCCTCACGGGATATAGTTGCCTGCTCGTGCTCTACCTTCTGAGAAATTCGGCGAAACTTTTCATCCCGGATTTGCTTTTCTCGGCGCTCCCAGACGGCCTGCTGTTCCTGCCGGAGAAAGCATTGGGCTCGCCGCTCCATGTATTCCGAATAAGGCATTCGGAAAATACCGCATCGACTTTCCTTTTTTTCATAAATCTGCTCCATATGGATGATGACATTGGCAGTTTTCTCAATCAGTACTTCATCGTGGGAGATATACAGTACAATTCCATCCCAGCTGCCGATCAGTTCTTCAAGCCATTCCAATGTCTCAATATCAAGATCATTGGAGGGTTCATCCAGCAGAAGCACTGTCGGCGCTTCCGTCAGAAGACGCAGCAGCTGAATTTTGATCTTCTCACCGCCGGAAAGCGTTCCCATTTTCTGCTCACTGTAAAAAATATCCGCTGAAAAACCGATCTGTCCGGATAGCTTCCGCAGTTCGTCATAGCTCAGGTCATAAAACCGGCCTGATTCTGAAAAATACGCATATATGGTAAAATCTCTGTAATGTTCCGGTAATTCCTGAGGAAGATACCCCATCCGCTCACTGCCAGAAATGCGCTCTCCCCGGGCTTCCATATAATCTTCAGTAAGCGCCGGCTGATAAATCCACTTGAGCAGAGTGGATTTTCCGTTGCCTTCTTCTCCGATGATTGCTGCCTTGTCTCCCGGATTGAGCACAAATGAAAAATCGCTGATCAGGGTGCGCAGATCCTTTTTATGGATAAAGCTCAAATTTTTAATCTGTAACATATAGCCTCCTTGTTTCCAATTGCCGAAACAAGAAAAGTGCCTGTTTTCAAAGCCGAAAACAGGCACAGCAATACAGACAATATACCCTTCCCATAAGGATGGCAATTGTGTGTAAAAACAAGCATCTCATTCGGCACAACAAACGAGCCTCGTGACAATCCAATTTGTCCGAAGCAATTCGTGTTTACTGATGAAATACTTAGTTATTCATTTCACACCTCTACGCCAAAGCGCCTTTCACAGGAAGTATGTTAATCATATCATATTATGCAGGATCCGTCAAGTGTTTGTATCCGGTGGCGGTGCTGCTCCTCAAAGAGAAGCATAGGAACGTTTTACCTGAAACAGGCAATGCAGAGATGGCAATTACCCATACAGACAGTTGGGAAAATATCCAACCAATCGTACCGACTGTAAGTTCCAATTGCAGATTATGCATGCTACAATATTTTTGCAAACACGGAGGTAAAGCCTATGAAATCAAAATTTTCAGAAAATATCAAAAAATTGCGAAAGGCGCAGCACCTGACGCAGGAACAGTTTGCAGAGGCGATGGGGGTAACTCCCGGAGCAATCTACAAATGGGAGCAGGAGCTTTCCACACCGGATATCGGACTTATTATGGAGATTGCCAGCTTCTTCGGGGTGTCCGTAGATGCATTGGTAGGCTACGAGCTGTGCCTGAGCGATAAAGAACGGATTTTGCGAGCGATTAAGCGTATCAAAATCGAAAAGGACTATCAGTACCGCTGGGATGATGTGGAAGCTTGGATCCGTCGATATCCCAATGATTTTGAAATCGTCTATCACAGCGGTGTCTTGTATAACCTTGCTGGGATTGAAGCCAAAAACAGCAGCTATGTTTCCCGTTCGATTGAACTTTTGAAGCATGCATGCAGGCTGATTGGTCAGAACAAAGACCCCAAGATCAGCGAAACTTCCATCTATAGGGATATTGCAATTGGCTGTCTGCTCCTGGGAAAACAGCAGGAGGGGCTGGAACAGCTGAAAATTCACAATCCCTGCGGTGTCAACGATGACATCATCGGTCAGGAGCTTGCAACCGACTCCCAGCGGCGCAAAGAGGCGCTTCCATATCTGTCAAATGCGCTGCTTCACTGCACAGCCAGCCTGTATCGTGTGGTGATAGGATTTACAAACATCTATTTCGAGCGGAAAGATTACCATTCTGCCATCGGGATTATCAGCTGGATGAGCGAATATCTCTTTGGCCTGAGGTCGGAGAAAGGCCCCAGCTATCTGGATAAGGACAATGCTTTTATTCTGGCGCTTTGCGGTGCGGTGTATGGAAAAATCGGAGAGGAAGATGAGGCAAAGAAATATCTGCGGAAAGCGAGACAGATTGCCCTGGAATTTGATGCTGCCCCGGATTACTCAAGCCGGAACATCCGTTACTGCGAAGGTTTGGAGCCGCAGGTGGCTTATGACAATATAGGAAGATCCGCCATGGAAACGATCCTGAACATTCTGAACGAAGGCGTGGAAACATCGGACGAACCTGCTCTTAGATTATGGGAGGAGATCAGCCATGAAAACTAAGCAGCGGAGGCAATACACAGCCCAATTCTATCGGAACAACAAACTGCAATTTTCGGTGGCGTTTTTTGTCAGGCTGCTCACCATTGGACTTAATTTCGGAATCACATGGGTCCTGCAGCAGATGCTGGATGCAGTTTCCGGAGAACCGGGAGCACTTTCTCTTTCGGCCCTTGGCATTCTGACTGCCGGAATTGTTCTGATGATTATCTCGTTCAAACAGATCACCTATTGGAGCGAGCCCGGATTTATGAAGCGGGCAATGATGCAGTATAAAAACTATGCTTTTTCCAGATTGACGAGAAAAAGTGTTTCTGCCTTTCATCAGGAGAATATTTCCGGATATTTGTCCAGCTTTTCAAATGATCTCAACGTCATCGAAAAAGATTACCTGGATGCGCAGTTTCGAATTGCAAGCTATGCGGTGGAGTTTACCGGTGCGTTGGTGATGATGCTGTATTACAGTCCTGTGATGACAATGGTTGCCACGGCATTCTGCATGCTTCCGGTTCTGGCAGCTTTACTTACCGGAAATCGACTGGAACGGGTTGAAAAGCAGGTATCTGAAAAAAATGCGGAGTTTCTTGCTACGCTCCGGGATGCACTCAGCGGATTTGCTGTGATGAAGAGTTTCAAGGCAGAAGACAAGATGGCAAAAATTGTTGGAGAGAGCAATCGTCACGCAGAAGAGGCAAAATGCCGTAAGGGCAGACTGAGTACGATCCTCTATATGATCGGGGCGGTTGCCGGAGTGACCGCACAGCTTGGTACGTTCCTCGTTGGCTGTATTATGACCCGGTCCGGATATCCGATCACGCCGGGGAAACTGGTTGCTTTTATCGATCTGATCGGACTTTTTATTGAGGCAATCCGGGAAATGCCCGTACTTGTCGGAAAACGCAAGGCGGCGCTGGGGCTGATCGATAAACTGGCGGAAAAGCTGTCAGAAAATGTTCAGGAAGAGGGAAGTGTTGAAAAAACGGAACTTCAAAGCTGTGTTGCTGTCCGTAATCTGTCGTTTTCCTATGAGCAGGAGAAACCAATTCTGAAGAACATCAGCTGCCGGTTTGATGCAGGAAAAAGCTATGCCATTGTAGGTGCCTCTGGCAGCGGGAAATCTACGCTTCTGCATCTGCTGACAGCATCCGATCATGGCTATTCCGGCTCCATCGACTATGATGATGTGGAGCTTCGGGAGCTTCGGACGGATGCGCTGTATGATATGCTTTCCGTTATCCAGCAGAATGTCTTTATCTTTAACGCCTCTATCCGGAATAACATCACCATGTTCTCAGATTTTCCGGATGAGGAAGTTCAGCGGGCAATCCGGCAATCCGGCCTGTCGGAGCTGATTGAGGAAAGGGGAGAGAACTATTTCTGCGGTGAAAACGGTGTAAACCTGTCCGGCGGCGAAAAGCAGCGGATCTCCATCGCCCGGAGCCTCCTTCGGAAATCTCAGATCCTTCTGGCGGATGAAATCACGTCCGCTTTGGACGCGGAAACATCCTGCCAGGTCAGCGATGCCATCCTCAATCTGAGCGGGATCACAAGGATTGTCGTTACGCATGATCTGGATGCTGCGCTCCTTCGACGGTACGACAAAATCCTGACCATGAAAGGCGGAGAAATCGTTGAATCCGGGAGTTTTGAAAACTTGATGAACCGGAAGGGGTATTTTTACTCCCTGTATACGGTTTCACAGTAATCCTTACGCAGAAAATCCGAAATTGGTTTGCAGGAGAACCAATTTCGGATTTCTTATATGTATGTGATTTACATTCGTGCTTCTAATTGTAAAAAGGCGGCAAGAATAGAAACTTCATTTTTGAGGTCAACGTTTTTGATGCAGTCTGGGAAAAATTCAGGCCGTAGCAGAAGACTCTGATGGTGTGATTGCAGCGGCGCAGGTGAATTGGGGAATCAGAAGAACGGTGCCGCTGTGACCTGATTCAGGACAGAAGAAAAATGACAGCGGCCATATGTGCGGATGGAACAGAGGGCGATTTCCAGAACAAACCGGATTTTCGTCGTCTGCTGAGCTGCGGAAAGCTGTCTGGGATACGGAACGTATCCGGAAAAACATTCCAGAAGAGGCAGGGAAAGAACGTTCAGGATTCCGTTACAAAGCGGAAAACAGAAGCAGACCAATAATCTGCTCCCGGAAATATAAAAATATTGGGTGTTCACAACGGTAACCCGTTATAAACACCCAATATGGTCGGAGTGTAAATATAGGATTCCAAGAAATCCAGTTATATCAATGATTGATAGGTAGTCAGCAAACT